>JAABUN010000048.1_pt1 | contig 260228 bp, 261 predicted proteins | sample 5559311 | NCBI WGS metagenome assembly JAABUN01 (sample SAMN10711877, study PRJNA513370) | rock metagenome | isolation source: Antarctica rocks | place: Antarctica: Victoria Land, Siegfried Peak sud | reverse complement strand
TTGCTGATGTCGATAGTAGAGTTTCTGCCACTCATCTGGAGCAAAGGCTCTCTCCTGCACAGCTTGGGTTCGGTTCATGGTCTCCTTTCATGGCTAATACCCTAATCTTACAATGGGAAGGGAGTATCTGCAGCAACCAAGAGCAATTCCTGTCCTTGGTTTGAGGCAATAGCAATAGATTTATACTAAATAGTTATTAATTAATAGTTATCAAAAATAAATATAATTGGCTACTTCTTTGCTGGCAAAAATGTAATCTTAACTGGTTCGCCTACTTCTAAGCCTAGTTCTGTAGTTCGTCCGCCGCGAAGTTCAATGACGCGATCGATGGGTGTTCCAGGGCCATAAGTAGGACAAGGAGTTGTTTTACAAGGAGGTACAGCCTTAGCGATTACTTTTACTTTGCCATCTTTAATAAAAATCATATCTAGAGGAATGGCAACGTTTTTCATCCAAAACCGAACGCTTTGAGGCGGATTAAATTCAAATAACATCCCGCGATCGTCTGCTAAAGTTGTTCTATGCATCAATCCTGTAGCTTGTTGTTCGGCAGTTTGAGCAACTTCAAGCCCCAAAACGCGATCGCCAACAACAAATTGAGCCGAAATAGGTAAGCTTTGCCCTAAAGCTGTTTCTGGCGTAGCAGTAGATATAGAATCACAGCTAATCAACGTCATACTTAACATTATTCCAACTACAGCTAACCAACGACTCACCTATTTGCTCCCAAAATACCTAACGCCTTCCTTAACAACCAATACTCGATTGACAAATTGATTTAATAAGCTTCACGCAAGACGTATCCTACACCACGTACTGTCTGAATCAAGCGTTTTTGACCTTCATCTTCTATTTTCAAGCGCAAATAACGAATATATACTTCAATGACATTTGATTCGCCCATAAAGTCGTAGCCCCAAACATTTTCTAATATTTGTTCGCGGGTTAATACTTCACGAGGATGCTCCATCAAATACTTCAGCAGTTCAAATTCCTTCATGGTTAGATCAATTGCTCGTCCATGACGAATAGCGCGCCGAGTAGCCAAATCTATTGCCAAGTCTCCAAACCGTAATTGTTCTGTTCCGGCTGGCTCTTGCAAGTATATACGCACTAACTTTAAAAATTCTTCCGAGCGGTAAGGCTTAAGAAAGTAATCGTCTGCGCCAGATTCAAGGCAAGCCACGCGGTCTTCAACTGTATCTCTTGCCATTAATACTAGCATTGGCTCTCTAGAACCAGTTTTTCGCAAGCGATCACACAAATTTAGCCCTGATGCTCCCGCCAGCATTCGATCGATCACGATCAAAGCTGGATGGCGATCGCGTACTTCGTGTATTCCCCTATCCGCATCATGAACTACAACTGCCTCATAGCCCGATGATTGCAGATCAAGACCTACTTGCGCCGCTAAAACTTCGTCTGTTTCAATTACCAACACACAGGTATTGCGTTCAACTGTTGTAATCATAATTTTTAGGCGGTAAGGCGGATTTTCCACCAAGTCTCAGCTATTGGGGTTTTAATTTAACTCAAACAACAATCTCAACTAAGCTTATTTTAACTTAAACTTTTTTGAGCATTAATACCTACTACTATACTCCTAAAATTAAGGAAGTTCCACTGAGGTCGGTTTAGCAATGTGAGCTAAACCCCAGCCTAATTTTTCTCGTAAGATGCGAAAAAATTCTGGCGATCGCAAGCGAATAAATTTTGCTAAGTAGGGCGACTTTTCTATGTGTACGCGATCGTCAGGAAATACATAGCATCCAGCATTTCCATCTACTACCATTACTAGGCGAGTGGGGTTGGCAGAAAAAACTGTTACAGGTTCCGTATCAGCAAACACCAAGGCTCTAGAAGCCAAAGAATGAGGGCAAATCGGCACTAATTGCAATACAGGCACTCCGGGCGTTACTACAGGTCCCCCAGCACTTAATGAGTAAGCAGTAGAACCAGTCGGGGTAGAAACAATTACGCCATCGGCGGCAATATCTACCGGAGCATGATGACCGATCGCAATTTCAAAATGGCACATACTTGTTAGGGGTTCGCGATGCAGCACCATTTCATTCAGACAAAGGGCTTCCCACAATACGGCATCTTGGCGCACTACTCGCACGGTCAGCATTACCCGTTCTTCGATCTCGTATTCGCCCTCCATTACGCTATCTAAGGCTTCGGGCAGCGTATTGACGTAGGTTTCGGTCAAAAATCCCATATGACCGCTATTTACCGCCAATAACGGGATACCCGCCGGGGCAACTTGGCGAAATGCAGCAAGAACTGTCCCATCTCCACCTAGAACTACAGCAAAGCTCATAGCTGAGTCAAAACCAGGAGGAGTCAGGCATTCTATAGGTGTATGGCACACCGGACTTTCCGGGGTAGCATAGCCCAAAATGCCACCCAAACCAGTTGTCATACAAACATCCCAACCAGTAGCTATCAGCTTGTGTTGTAATTCGTGAGCGACGCGACGTGCTACGGGCTTTTCGTCATTGTATATGATGCCTATTTTCGGCACTTGCACACATCCAAATTAAAGCTATGCTTGACTTTAGGTTGATCCTTGCACATTTTCGAGCGTGTTATCACCAAAGTAATCGCCTATTAAGCTTACTGAAAACTTCTAAGTTACTCAAATTATGTAGCAATTTTTGGCTTGGCGCAGCCTTAGCTGCCCTTCTAAGGTTGAGGAATTAGGACTTGTTAAAAGGAGTCTTTTTTTGGGATTTCTTTTTAGTTTTTAATTTTTCGTAATCTAATTCTTTAAGTTTTTTCATAATTCTGGTGAAATATTCCTGCATATAACGCTCTAGCGTAGTAGTCTCATCAGGATTCAATTCAAATACTTGGTATACCTCTGTCATCGGTGCTGTCATCGGTTTGCCTGATGCTAGGACTTCGGCAAAAGCTAGTCTATCTGACAAGTTCCAACCCCATTGAAAAAACCGCGATACATGGCGTACTGTACGCAGTAGGTTAATTGGCATTCGAGTTATGCGCGCATCTTGTCCTGACAATCGTTCGCATAAACTAATAATTTCTTCAGCACTCCAAGCGCGAGAACCCACTAAAGGAAAAGTTTTATTTTTTGTTTCTGGTATTTTCAAAGCGCGGATAGCAAATTTGGCAATATCTTGAGTATCCATATAAGCAACAGGCGATGATTCCCCTGTAATCCACACTGCCTGCTTTTCTAGAATGGGAATAGCATACTGACCGATTAATCCCTGCATAAACCCGCTCAACTGCAATACGGTGTAATTTAAGCCGGATTGGGCTAAAAATAGCTCCGTACACCGCTTGATCTCCATTAGTGGCACTTCTGGATACTTGTCCGAGTCCAGCAGCGAAAAGAAAATATATTGCTCAACGCCCGCCGCCTTCGCCGCTTGGATTAGTGCTACTTTGCCGTCCCAATCTACTTGTTTAATACTCACTGAATCTGTAGGGCGGCTAGTAGCTGCGTCAATTACCTCTGTGATTCCTTCAAGAGATGGTGGTAGGGTGTCGGGATAACACAAGTTTCCCTGCACAATTTCCGCTCCCCATTCTCTTAAAAAGGCTGCTTTTTTAGGACTTCTGACTAGACAGCGTACTTTATACCCCTCATCTAGAGCGCGGCGAACTACTTGCCTTCCTAATGTTCCTGTGGAACCGACAACTAATAAAGTCATGAGGGGTTAATTTTTGAATGTTAATTTTTATTAATAAAATCTTATCAGAATACCTTGACAAATGTGGAGAAGGGAGAGAACAAAGCGCCTCATCTCCCCTCGCTAAGATTAAAGTGCTTCTTCCTCGTCACCTTGAATTTTAAGCAGTGCGTATCCTAAGACTATGCCTACTAAGATTAAAGAAAAAGACAAAATGGTGGCTGTAAAAAGCTCTCCGCCCATAAATACGATCCTCCTGTTGGATTTGAAAAATAATTAGATAGTCGTAATTTATCTTAAAACAGTTTAGTGGTATTCCTAGGATGGATTCATTAGAGCTAAGAGACTACAGTCCTGCAAAAGCAAGTTCTCGTCCGCGTTTAGCCTTGCCCATAGGCGACCCAGCAGGGATAGGATTAGAAGTAACTTTACAAGCGCTTAACGACCCGAATGTAACGATTGATTGTGATGTAACTGTAATTGGAAGTCGCCCTCAATTAACCGAACTTTATACTCAGCTAACTACTGGGCCAAATTTTGAGCCGCAAAAATACATACATCCCAGTAAATTGTCCGTTTTTGATGTAAGTAATAGCGGTCAAATAACTATTGGTACAGGTAACGCGGCTAGTGGCAAAGCAAGCTTTAGTTATCTAGAGAATGCGATCGCCCGCACTTTAGCGGGAGAATTTGATGGGATTGTAACAGCCCCGATCGCCAAATCTGCTTGGAAAGCGGCAGGATACAATTATCCTGGGCAAACGGAACTATTAGCAGAACGCGCGGGAGTAGAAAAGTTTGGGATGTTGTTCGTGGGTAAGTCGCCTCATACGGGCTGGACGCTGCGAACAATGCTTGCTACTACTCACATACCCTTAAGCCAAGTAGCAGAAACGCTTACACCCCAATTAATGGCGGCTAAACTCGATTTATTAGTAGAGTGCTTGGATAAATATTTTGGGATAACAAAACCAAGAATTGCGATCGCAGGCTTAAATCCGCATAGTGGGGAACAAGGGCAATTAGGCACCGAAGAACAAGAATGGTTAATTCCCTGGCTAGAACAAGAACGTGATCGCCGTCCAGGATTAGTTTTAGATGGGCCTATACCACCCGATACAATGTGGGTAAAGCCAAGTCAAGCTTGGTTTGGTAGTATTAAAGGCTTGAAAGCTCACGATGCTTATTTAGCTTTGTATCACGATCAAGGCTTGATTCCGGTCAAACAATTAGCCTTCGATCGCGCTGTAAACACTTCTATTGGTTTACCCTTTGTTCGTACTTCACCCGATCACGGTACAGCTTTTGATATTGCAGGCTTAGGAATTGCCGACCCTACCAGCATGAAAGCTGCAATTTTATTAGCAACAGAAATGGTTTGTAGAGAAATATTGCAACCAACAATTATAGAAACAAAGACACCCGTATAAATCTACTTGCCAAAAACTTGAACACCCACTGATAAGCCACTTTTGCAGGGGGTTTGGGCGGCATCTTTTCGGGGGAGTCCCTCCTCCGAAAAATGCCTTGGGAGGCAACTCGTCCACGCCAGCTATGGGGGAAGACAAAGTAATCCCCATACTGGCTCCCCAATGGGGGGTTTGGGGGGCAGACCCCCCAATTCCTGGTTTTTCTTAAAGTCTAAGTAGAATCTTCTCCAATCAAATACCTGGTCAGATGGAGAAATAGGATTTTATTTATTGGTAATTGACTAGCATATAACTTTAAAACACTTCCCTCAATACTGCCAACGGTAATCGGAGGATAGCGCTTGCGGCTATCTGACCAATATTTTAATAAACCAACTTCACCGTAAACGTATATTTCTGCTAACCATGATAATAAGGATTGCAGAACAGGAGATTGTAGGAAATAGAATTCCCAATCTATTACATGATATCGACTATACATTTTTTCTGGTAAATCTAAATGAACATCTGGGCGACCCTGAAATTCTGATAGTGTAATTAACGAGTAATTAGGCAAACGGTAGTTAGGGACAGGGTAACTAGAGTAGAATTCATCCCTATGATCTGTAAGCCACGCTTGTAATTTTTCAGGGAAACGTTTTTCAACTTGAAAAACTTTAGAAGGTATCAAAATACAAAAATTTGCACTCATTTTAGTAACTTTGAACGGAATAAACTCCGATCTAGATAGCAGAACTCGCTTATTCTCAAAAAACAGAGTTTTCTAAATATAAAATGACACAATACCGAATTACGCTTTTACCAGGGGATGGAATTGGGCCCGAAATCATGGCGATCGCAACTGAAGTATTACAAGTAGTTGGACAGCAGTTCGATCTAAGTTTTGAATTTACCGCAGCTTTAATGGGTGGCGCAGCCATCGATGCGACAGGCGAACCTTTACCCCCAGAAACCTTAGATAAATGCCGAGATAGCGACGCAGTGTTACTAGCAGCCATTGGCGGTTACAAATGGGACAACTTACCGCGCCATTTGCGCCCAGAAACCGGATTGTTGGGATTAAGAGCGGGTTTAGGATTATTTGCTAACTTGCGCCCAGCCAAGATTTTACCCCAATTAATTGACGCTTCCTCTTTAAAACCAGAAATAGTAGAAGGCGTAGATATTATGGTAGTGCGTGAACTTACAGGCGGAGTGTATTTCGGTCAGCCAAAGGGAATTTTTACAACCGAAACCGGGGAAAAACGGGGAGTCAATACTATGGCTTACACGGAAGCCGAAATTGATCGCATTGGGAGAGTAGGATTTGAAACGGCGCAAAAACGCGGTGGTAAACTTTGCTCGGTGGATAAGGCAAACGTTTTAGATGTATCGCAGTTGTGGCGCGATCGCATTAACGAACTAGCCAAAGAATACCCCGATGTAGAACTGTCCCATCTGTATGTAGATAACGCCGCTATGCAGCTAATTCGCTATCCCAAACAGTTTGATACGATTGTGACAGGTAATTTGTTTGGTGATATTCTTTCCGATGCCGCAGCTATGCTTACGGGCAGTATAGGAATGTTGCCTTCAGCGAGTTTAGGCAAAGCTGGGGAACCTGGAGTATTTGAACCTGTACACGGCTCTGCGCCCGATATTGCTGGGCAAGATTTGGCTAACCCAATAGCTCAAGTATTGAGTGCGGCAATGATGTTACGCTACGCATTGAATCAACCAGTAGTTTGCGATCGCATCGAGCAAGCTGTCACTTCAGTATTAGACAATGGCGATCGCACTGGCGATATTATGGCTCCAGGAATGAATCTATTGGGCTGTAAAGCTATGGGTGAGGCGATAATTAAAGCTTTAAATTGATAAAGCTCCTCAGTAACTTAAAAACTATGGATACCTTGCTTGCCTTACCTGCCTCCCTCGTCATCTTTGTTTTAGGAGCATCTATAGGCAGTTTTTTAAACGTAGTCATTTATCGAGTCCCGGCGGGATTGTCGATACTTTATCCGCCTTCTCGTTGCCCAAAATGTTTGCATAAACTAGGGTTACGCGAAAATATCCCAGTTTTTGGCTGGTTAATGCTAGGTGGGCGTTGTCGTCATTGCCGAACTAAAATTTCTGCTCGTTACCCAATTGTCGAAGCGGTCACAGGGTTAGTATTTTTGTTCGTATTTTGGCGGTTTGATGTCTCAATTCAAACTCTAGGTTATTGGACGTTTTGTAGTTGGTTACTAGCACTATCACTGATCGATCTTGATACGATGACCTTACCCGACTCTTTAACTCAATCGGGACTAGTATTAGGGCTGATATTTCAAGTAGCGGTGGGGTACGTGGCCCAAAACAGCGTTACTGGGGCAATAAATCAGTTAATGTCAGCAATTGTTGGTGCAGTATTAGGAATTTGGTTATTAAATTTAATTACTATATTTGGCTCCTTAATTCTCGGACAAGCGGCAATGGGTTGGGGCGATAGTAAACTAGCGGCAATGATGGGCGCTTGGCTGGGATGGAAGTATTTACTTCTAGCAAGCTTCATTGCTTGCGCTTTAGGTGCGTTTATTGGTGGCGGTGCGATCGCGCTAAACATCATAAATCGGCGACAACCTATGCCTTTTGGGCCTTTCCTAGCGATGGGAGCAGCAATTTGTGTATTTTGGGGTGAATTCCTTTTATCTACTTACTGGCAGTTATTTTTCCTTTATTAGCTAAACAATGCCAGCAAAAAATATTACTCGCTTTCGAGTAAGATCGTAATGCTTAATTTATGCAGAGTTCTCTAGCCCCATGTCCCTGTTTGATTGGTTCGCAAATCGCCGCAAAACTGGCTCTACTAATAAAGAACCCCAACGTGATATTGCCGATGGACTCTGGAATAAGTGCGTAGCTTGTGGTGTACTTGCTTACACCAAAGATCTCCGAGCAAATCAGATGGTCTGCTTAGAATGCGGGCATCACGTCCGCGTTGATAGCGAGGAGCGCATCCGCCAGCTAATTGATGATTATACTTGGCATCCCATCGACCAACACTTGTATCCTGTAGATCCTTTGCAATTTCGTGATCGCAAACCCTACAGCGATAGATTGAAAGAAACTCAAGAAAAAACAGGCTTAGTAGATGCGGTACAAACAGGTATTGGTAAACTAGATGGCTTGCTTGTGGCGCTGGGCGTAATGGATTTTCGGTTTATGGGCGGTAGTATGGGTTCGGTTGTCGGCGAAAAACTTACCCGCCTAATTGAAGAAGCCACTCAACAGCGCTATCCAGCAATTATTGTTTGCGCCTCTGGTGGGGCAAGAATGCAAGAAGGAATGTTGAGCCTGATGCAGATGGCGAAAATATCGGCGGCCTTGCAGCGCCATCGCGAGGCACAGTTGCTATACATTCCCGTATTGACAAACCCTACTACTGGAGGCGTTACAGCAAGTTTTGCGATGCTAGGCGACTTAATTATCGCCGAACCCAAAGCTACAATTGGCTTTGCCGGACGAAGAGTAATCGAGCAAACTATCCGCGAAAAGCTGCCAGAGGAGTTTCAGACTGCTGAGGACTTGTTGCGTCATGGCTTTATCGATGCGATCATTCCTCGCCCGCAATTAAAAAAAACCTTAGCCCAATTAATTTGCCTGCATCAGCCGATTACAGCTACGCCCTCAGTAGCGCAGTGGCAACCAGTAGTAATCGAGCGCCCGATTTAACTACGGAGTGATCGCGCGCGCTCTCTCTCTTTCTCTCTGGCAAATTGCACTCGCGACATGATATTGATAATAAAGTGGCTTAATCTCTATCTATTACTGAAATATTCATTATGGGTTTTGCAGACTTGTCCATTGCCGAAATAGCGGCGGACTACAACCTCCCCGAACAGGAGGTACTGGCTCTGTGCGACCAAGTGGGAATAGCTTATAAATCTTCTAAGACTCGATTAGCTTTAGAAGATGCCAAAATAATCATTTCTCACTTCTTGACGCAAACACAATCAAGTTTAAACAATCAACAAGATTAAAGTGCAGTCAAATTTACAGAATTACCAAAAGTTATTAAGATACATGGCATTTTGCCTTATTGGTAATGACTTTACCGAAAAATAAGAACCGCAGCCGAATTTATTACCTGTGGTTTTTGCTCAAACAACAGTAATCAAGAGAATTAAGCCCATGATAAATAGCTGTATTCGGAGTCGAAACTTTTGCAGGGGAATTATGTTTAAAAAAACGATCGCTCTTATGATGGCAACTTTATTGCTGACGTTTGGGCTAGTTGTTGGTGGTGCAGCAGCAGTCGAACTTAGCGAAGCTGTGCGGACGGTGCCATTGAATGGTCAAGGAGATACGACAGTACTCAACCTCAAGCAAGTCCAAGAAGGTAAACGCTTATTTAACTATGCTTGCGCTCAGTGTCATGCTGGGGGCGTAACTAAAACAAATCAAAACGTCGGACTCGATCCCGAAGCCCTAGCTCTAGCTACCCCACCCCGGAATAACATTGAAGGATTAGTAGATTACTTGCATAATCCGACTACTTATGACGGCGAGGAAGAAATTGCGGAATTGCACCCTAGTACCAAGAGTGCAGATATATACGCGGCAATGAGAAATCTATCGGAAGATGATCTCGTAGCTATTTCCGGTCATGTCTTACTACAACCAAAAATTGTTGGTGATAAGTGGGGCGGCGGCAAAATCTACTACTAAAGCTCTGAAGTTTTAATCAACAGCCTCCAGACATCATCGGACTGCTGGAGGCTTTGGTTTAATAAGTAATCGCTATTAAAAAAATTACACTTTATAAAAGGTTGAACTTTATAAATGCTACGTCGATTGTGTTGCTTTATTGCTGTAATTTTAATTTCAATCGTCCAGACTTATCCTGCCTCTGCTGCCAACATTGATCGTTACTTAGTGCGTTTCTTGCACGTAACTGAGCCAGTAGATTTGGCACTCAATGACAAAGGTGAAACGCGATCCTATGCGCCAGAAGCCTTAACTCGCGGGAAAGAACTATTTGCAAATAGTTGTTTAAACTGCCATGTTGGTGGCGCTACCTTACCCGATCCGCAAGTATCTTTGTCTTTAGCAAAACTGAAGGGCGCAACTCCTCCCCGTGACAATATTAATAGTCTTGTTACTTATTTAAGGCAACCAATGGTTTATGACGGCAGCAGTGAAACTTACTGGTGTCGCCAAGTACCAGAAAGCTGGATGTCGCAAGAGCAAGTAGAAAGTCTGGCGGCTTTCGTTCTCACGGCGGCACAAAAAGCCCCAGGCTGGGGTACGGATAATTTGTAGCAACTATGGAAGCATGAGAAAAGATGGTTAAATACTTGAAATTAATCTAGTTCCAACTGCTAAAGCGCGATCGCACTGTGTAGTGCCTAGAAACTGTATTATTGAATAATAGACATCAACCTGTTTGGAGAAAACTATGAAATTGATTGCTGCAACTCTACGGCGCTGCGGTTTAGTAGTATTGACAATGGTGGCGCTAGTTAGCAGCTTTGCTTTATTTACCCCATCGGCGGCTGCGGAAACTTACCAAGTTAAATTGGGATCGGATAAAGGTATGCTAGTCTTCGATCCTGCCAAGCTAACTGTTAAACCGGGCGATACCGTTGAGTGGGTGAATAACAAAGTCCCACCTCATAATGTTGTTTTTGATGCAGCGAACAACCCTACCAAAAGCGCAGACGTAGCTAAGGGCTTATCTCACAAGCAATTGCTTATGACTCCTGGACAAGCTATAAAATCAACTTTTTCTGATGTACCCGCCGGGGAATACACCTACTACTGCGAACCCCACCGAGGTGCAGGAATGATTGGCAAAATCACTGTGGCAGAATAAAGTATTAGTTTCCCTTGTTGGTTGAAACTTTGCTCATAATTTTATTAAGGGAAAAGGGTAAAAGTAAAACCTTTTCCCTTTTATAGTTTTTATTAAGTGCAGCGCCATGAAAATAGCTTTGAGGAAAACCTTGTTGTTGCTATTGACTTTAGCGCCACTGGTATTAGGCATTTTTGCCTCCTTACTTTTATGTAATCCAGTCCTAGCAGAACAATCCAATCGGGGAGCAAAAATTTTTAGCAATAACTGCACGGCTTGTCATGGGGGTGGCGGTAATATTATTCTCGGTGAGAAAAATTTACATAAACAAGCGCTATTGAAGTACCACATTCATTCTATTAAGGCGATCGCCCATCAAGTAAAGCATGGTAAAAAAGCAATGCCTGCGTTCAAAGGCAGGTTAAGCGATCGCCAAATCGAAACTGTTGCACGTTATGTTCTAAAACAAGCCGAAAAAGGCTGGTAAATTTTTGAAGTAGATTAAATTAGGATAATAAATCCATCCGCAGGCTAGAAGCTACAGAACTCAGAATTGGTTATTGTGTTGCCAGTTCTAGAAAACCGGAAATAAGTCTGCATGGTTCCAATTAGAGACAATAATCCCATAACAATTACTCCCTACGTGACTTTTGGGTTAATTGCGGCAAATGTTCTTGCCTTTCTATTTGAGGCAAGTTTACCTCCCCAAGAATTAGATGGATTTTTTCACTTAGCGGCGGTAGTACCAAAAGAACTAACAGCGAGTTTTGGCGGTATAGCGGTAAATCAACCCGTACCAGAGTGGATAACATTAATTACTTCGCAATTTTTGCACGGCGGCATCTTACATTTGGGCGGTAATATGCTGTTTTTGTGGATTTTTGGCAATAATGTTGAAGATCGTTTAGGTTCAGTTAAGTTTTTGATTTTTTATCTGGCTTGCGGTGTACTTGCAGGTTTAACTCAGTGGTTTTTCTCGCAAAATTCTGGTATTCCTTCCTTGGGTGCGAGTGGTGCGATCGCGGGAGTAATGGGTGCGTATATTCTTCGCTTCCCGCGCGCGGAAGTTTTAACTTTAATTCCCTTGGGTTTATTCTTCCCGGCGGTGCGGATTCCAGCATTTTACTTTCTGGGATTTTGGTTTTTGCAACAAGCATTTTACGGGTTAGCAAGCTTTGAAGCACCGACTAATATTGGTATGGAAAGCGGTGGAATTGCTTACTGGGCGCACGCTGGCGGTTTTGTGTTTGGGGCAATTTTAGGGCCGTTGCTCGGATTACTTGAGCCTACACCAGAAGAAAAAGCTTATTTATAAGGGCAAAATGTAAAAAGATTTGCTTTCTTTATTCAGGAAAAATTACCTGTGGTTCCATTACGAGATAACAACCCGATTACAATTACCCCGTATGTTACCTACGGGTTACTTATTGCCAACATTGCTGTTTTTGTTTATCAACTGAGTTTGCCAGAACGACAATTAGAGCAGTTTTTTCATATTGCAGCGATGGTTCCCTGCGAATTGTCTGGTAGTTGCCCTATTGGTGTGAATCAACCAATAGAGGAATGGATGACCTTATTTACCTCCCAATTTCTGCATGGTGGTTTCTTGCATATAGCGGGTAATATGTTGTTTTTGTGGATCTTTGGTAACAATATTGAAGATCGCTTAGGACACATCAAGTATTTGATTTTTTACCTAACTTGTGGCGCATTAGCCGCTTTGGCGCAGTGGTTTTTTTCCCAAAATTCCCAAATCCCATCTTTGGGCGCAAGTGGTGCGATCGCCGGAATTATGGGCGCGTATATTCTCCGCTTTCCCCACGCCAAAGTTTTAACTTTAGTTCCCCTGGGCTTTTTTATTACTACTTTCCAACTTCCCGCTTATTTGTTTCTAGGATTTTGGTTTCTTCAACAAGCTTTTTTCAGCTTCGCAAGTTTAGGAGTGCGGACAAATGTAGGTATGGAAGGCGGCGGAATTGCTTATTGGGCGCACGCTGGCGGCTTTGTAGTTGGGGCTATTCTGGGACCAATGTTAGGGCTAATGAGGCGCGATTAAAATAGCCTCATCGTCTCTTTAATGCGTAAAGCTAACGTGACACAACTTACCCTAATAATAGGCAACAAAAACTATTCTTCGTGGTCATTACGTCCTTGGCTTGCGATGAAACAATCGGGAATAGAATTTTTGGAAGTTCGTATTCCCCTTGATACTCCGACTTCGCAGCAAGAAATTTTAAAATATTCCCCCGCCGGAAAAGTCCCGATTCTCCTTCAGGGCGAACTAACAATTTGGGACTCTCTAGCAATTTGCGAGTATATAGCTGAACTTTTTCCTCAAGCTAATTTATGGACGCAAGATATAGAAAAGCGGGCGATCGCTCGTTGTATTAGTGCAGAAATGCACTCTGGATTCCCTAACTTGCGTCAGCATATGCCAATGAATTGTCGAGGTAGGCTTCCTGGAAAAGGAATACAGCCAAAAGTGCAAGCAGATATCAATCGAATCACAACTATTTGGCGCGAGTGTCGGGAAAAATTTGTAAATGAAGGCGATCTGTTGTTTGGAAGTTTTACAATCGCTGATGCGATGTTTGCGCCTGTAGCATCGCGCTTTGTTACTTACGATGTCAAGCTAGATCCAATTTCCTCTGCTTATGTCGAGCAGATTTATGCGCTTCCAGCTATGCAAGAATGGCTGAAAGCGGCAAGTTTGGAATTAGAATATCTAGAACAAGAAGAAATTTACTAGGCTGCTGTTTTCTTAAGACCATAATCAAAATGATTAGTAAAGAGCAAGCACAACACTATAGCTGGGGTGATCGCTGTGATGGCTGGCATCTTGTTAAGCAGCCAGAATTAAGCATTATTCAGGAAAGAATGCCGCCTGGAACCTCAGAAGTCAGGCACTTTCATCAGCATTGCCAGCAGTTTTTCTTTATTCTATCTGGTACAGCCACCTTAGAAATTGCTGGCAAGCGTGAAGTTTTGCATTCTCAACAGGGAGTTGAAGTTCCGGCGCTTGTACCTCATCAAATGATTAACGAGTCTGAACAAGATGTGGAATTTTTAGTAATTTCCCAGCCTCCAAGTCACGGCGATCGCATTGCAACAATTAGTTAGTCATTAGTAGATTTAATTCTAGGCTGACTTGCAAACAAACCGATTGAGCCAGATTCACCAGCCTTTTTTAGCTGACGAGTAATTTGCCAAGAACATAAAGTAAGTACGCTCAACTGTCCTAGTAGCGCCAGAAATATGCTAAATACCCCAGCATCTTTAATTGCTGCCACAGCAAAGACAGTAAACAGCCATAAAGTCGGGGCTTTGGCAGGATCTATAGACAATAAGACAAGCATAAAGGGCGGTGCAATAATTACAGTACCTAGGATGCTCATTATCCAAAGTCCTTGTTTTTGCGTCTGCGTGAATACAACTAATTGGGAAATCGCTGCACACACCAATATTAAGCTCAAACTCAGAACCAAAGTCATCAAACTCGACAATTTATCACGCTCGTCTAAGGTTACAAGAATCCAGGGAATTAAGATAATAGCTGTAATTGCTAGGTTAAGTGCGATCGCAACTATTGCCGGGCTTTTTTCACCCCATACTAAATCTTGAACTAGAGATGAATTCAATAATCCCTTGCGGCTAAAGTGTTTTTGCTTTCTATAGCGCGCCCAATCTTGTACAGATTGCCTTTGGGGAGTAAGAACAATAATTAAGCCGAAAAACAGCAGGAAGTTATATGCCAGTAAAATATAAAAATGGTCTATCAACTGAGATTTTTCGCCAAAAACAGCAAAGCCTAAAGCTACTACTTCAAAGCAAGCAACTAATAAGTAACTTTGACGTTTACTAAATATGCTCTTACCAGGATTATGAAAGCGGCGCTGCATAGCTTGCCAACTCCAATACGTCCACAAACTGTAATTTAAGACCGAAATACTGACTACGCCTACAATTCCTAGCCCTACAGGCAAGTTAAACCAGTGTAAATTTTGAATTTCTAAATGAGAGAACGAAATTGTCGGTTCGTTGCCAGTAGCGGTAATTAAATACTGAAGAACTAAAGCCGGAGAAAATATATTTAGCCAATCTAAAGGATCGCCCTCTATCGGTTTAGCGACAGCAGAGTAGAGGAAGCCTAAAACAGTACCACTCCCTAACCAAGCTTCAAATCCACTTAATCCACCAGAACTAATTAAGCCGAATAGCAGAGAGAGGCTATAAAAAAATAGGCAACTGGTGCCTAATACGCCGTAAAAGCTCAAAATCCGAATCAAAGGAATACTTGCACTAAATCCAGCCCACAAATGCAAGGGTACAGCCAAGAGCACGACTACATACAGCAAAATCGGTACTCCGAGAATTTTGCCCCATAAAATACTTTGTGGCGATCGCGGACTAAGACGAATAAAGTTTAACGTCCCTCGGCGTTCTTCTTGAGCCAAGTTGTCAATTAAGAGGTAAGTTCCGGCTACTAATAAACCAAATATGCCGATTACGCTCAATATTAAAAATAAGTCTAGCGACCATTTTTGCCAGTCAATAAGCAAATCGCCCGCCGCATCTACAAGACAAGTGCGATCGTTACTATAGTTTATGGAGCCTGTACAATAAGAATCGTTAGTAGGTAAAACTTCAATAAGATTACTATCTAATGTCGCGCGTGGTACGCGCAGCAGAAAAGACATCAATAGTAAAAACTGACCTAGGATGGATATGGCTCCAGCTAAGATTAAGTTGCGCGGTTTGAGCCGTCCTTTGAGTTCTCTCAGTAGTTGAGGATTCCAATCGCCTAGCGGATTGAGCCATTCTAGTTTCAGCATAAAAATTCTCTATTTATTTTGTTATGTAACACTGCCATAGCGCGGGAATACGCACTTAGTCAGGATGGTTGTTTGTGACCGAGTTTGAGAAAAATAGTTTCTAAATCTTCCTGGCGGCAATAAAACTCTGTAATCGGGATGCCAGTATTAATTAAAGACTTTAATAATTTTGCACTATCAGCGCGATCGCCTGTAAAGTAAACTCGCACACTATTTGTTTGCTGTATAACTTCCCATTCTTCGATCAATGGATGCTTGAGTAATTCGTTTTTCAGGGTTTCTAAGTCTCCTAAAGTTGATACAAAAATCTGTTGGCGGCTCTGGCGTTGGTAAAGGTCGGTTAGATTACAACTTTCTACCAAATAGCCTAACTCCATAATTCCTACCGAGGTACAAAGTTCTGCTAAGTCACTGAGGACATGAGATGAAATTAATATCGTCATCCCAGCTTCTTGCAATACTTTAATAATTTCCCGAAATTGCTGCCGCGCGATCGGATCTAGCCCAGAAACTGGCTCATCTAGTAGTAGTAAAATCGGTTCGTGAACAATGGTTCGCGCTAAACTTAGGCGCTGCTTCATTCCCCGTGAGAGCGTACTAATAAGACTAGATCGCTTGTTGGTTAGTTGGACAAGTTCTAATACTTCGTTCAGACGTTGACGGCGACGCGGATCTTTCAAACGGTACAAACGGGCAAAATAATCTAAATAGTCCCAAACGCTCAGATCGTTGTATAAAGGAAAATCATCGGGCAAGTAACCGAGATGGCGCTTAAGTAAAGGGTTACTTTGGTCTAACAATAAGCGATCGCCATGAATATAAATTTCCCCAGTTGTCGGTTCTTCCGCCGCCGCCAACATCCGAATTAGGGTAGTTTTTCCCGCCCCGTTTGGTCCGATAAGTCCGTAAACTTCACCTACAGCTATTTCTAAGTCAACGTCATTGACGGCAATATAGCGATCAAAGCGCTTAGTTACTCCACAAGTTTTGATTGCTAATTCTTTAGTCATAAGGGCAAAAGTAGCCACTTTTTGGTCTAGCCTAGCCTGGACTTAGTGAAGTTTGGTAGGGAGTTGCAGAAATTGAAACAATCATTTTGAGTTTAATTGCTTAGGCAACGCTCTTAACAATTACTTTTCTATACTGCTAGACAAAAGAAATTTTGTACTTACAAAATGTGCTGTCATCTGGGCGCGTGATGAAACTTCAAGTTTACGAAACATTCTTTTGAGAGCTTGCTTCACAGAATTTTCGGTAATCCAAAGTTCAACCCCAATTTCTGCGTTTGTGCGTCCTTGAGCAACCAATTGAGCAATTTGTACTTCACGAGAGGTCAAACAATCAGTTTCTAGCTTTTGCGAAGGCTGAAAACGCAACGTTGCAGCCCAAGTAGATAGATGTAGGCACAGCGCACTCAAATCTATTAGATTTTGCGAGTCGAATGCAGGCATAATCTGTTCGCGGGTAAAACCAACGGCTCCCACCAATTGACCGTTACTGACAATGGGGCCTGCCATGACGTGCCAATGATCGGCGCGAGGACAAATCAGCCGCCATGTTTTGGGTGATGCCAACAAACCATCATCTACGGGAGCATGACGCTCTACGAGGTAACGCGCAACGGGATTGTAGTCAACCGATAGCGCCAATCGCATTGTTTTCTGAAGATTGGTATTAGCTAAGAAAATACGATCAAAGAAAAATACGCCACAGCGTTTTGCTAGGAAATATTCGCGCCCCGTTTCTACAACGTGCGATCGCAATTGTTGTTCATTTTTTGCTTGGGCGATCGCTTGAAATAATGGTTGTAGAAAACTGGTCATAAGTGTACCCGATTGAGGACTGGGCTGAATAGGGCTATTGCTTTTATTCTAGTTTTATTCCCAGCAAGCGCCATTAGGAGTATTGATTCATGACCGATTCACAAAAACACATCATTGGTTTAGTATTTTATCCTGGCATGACAGCACTCGATATTGTGGGTCCCCAAACAGTTTTTAGTGCGCTCCCCGGTGTCCAGCTTCACCGCCTCTGGAAAACGCTAGAACCGATCGAAACCGATGACAGAATGGTGATTTTGCCAGATACTACTTTTGAAAATTGCCCACCCTTGGATGTGATCTGTGTCGGCGGCGGCTTAAGACAAATGGCAGTCGTAGACGATCCAGAAGTGCTTGAGTTTCTCCGCAAACAAGGCAGCACCGCAAAATTCGTCACCTCTGTGTGCGGCGGATCTGAGTTTCTGGCAAAAGCCGGACTGCTACAAGGCTATCGAGCCGCAAATCACTGGATGGCACGCGAACAACTAACAAAGTTGGGCGTTGAAGTTGGCACCGAGCGCGTAGTAGTCGATCGCAATCGGATTATGGGTGGTGGCGTGACAGCAGGTATTGATTTTGGTCTGACGCTCGCCAGCATCCTTTGTGGCGAGGAAATCGCCAAGATTATTCAACTATTGATGGAGTACAATCCTGCTCCGCCATTTGATGTCGGTTCGCCTGAAAAAGCAGGGGCTGAGTTGGTTGATAAGGCGATGTTATTTATGCAGGGGATGGGGAGCTTAGAAATAAAACAGGCGATTTGACATGACCTACAAATTCGGAAACCAGCCGCGATCGCACTTCCACATATTGGGTACAAATTGGTTTTTATGCGACTTCAATCGTCTTCAATCTCTGCTTGATTGCTCAATTATTAACAGTTGGGGTTGCCTACTTCAACGATTCTGCGTGGTGGAATATTCATGTTTGGCTAGTGCGAGGGTACAGTGGGCTGTCATTAATATTACTGGCATGGGCATTTATCGCCCCCTTCTCCAGCAAAGTGCGATCGCTCACTGTCGGTCTACCTGTGCTGCTTGGACTACAATTTGCCAGTATTCATCTCAACACTCCTTTCCCCCTAGAGGTACTCCATCCTCTGATTGGATTCACGTTACTCTATGTTTCTTCAAGTCTTGTCCATCGAATATCGCGCAGTTTATCGCCCAACGATCCTGAGATTGAGGCAGTTTGAGCAGTAAAAATTGTGTGATCGCAATTGATGTTCGTTTTTTGCTTAGGCGATCGCTTGAAATAATGGTTGGAGAAGACTTGTCATAATTGCCAAAATGTACCCGATCGAGGACTGGGCTGAGTAGGGCTATTAATCTTATTTTAGCTTTAGTCCTCTAACGCACCAAAACCTATGTCTCAGTATGCTCATCCTAAAGTTTTAGTCGATACCCAATGGCTTGCAAGTCGGTTGGGAGATCCTAATGTCCGAGTGTTGAAGTGGATACCAGCCCAGAAGTATATACAAATGCTCATATTCCTGGAGCAGTTTTTTGGAATATTTTTACTGACTTGCTACTGCCAAATCTAAGCATAAATCTCGACCCAGCCTCTATAGAAAAATTACTTTCACGTTCTGGAATTGCCAACGATACAACAGTTATTGCTTACGGTAGCTATCCAGGAACCGGAGCTTGGATATTTTGGCTGTTAAAATTATTTGGACATAACGACGTTCGAGTTCTCAACGGCGGACATCAAAAATGGTTGGCTGAAGGTCGTCCTGTCAGCGCAGAACTAGCAAGTTTTCCTGTAGCTCCGTATCATGTTCAACCTGTGGATAATAACCTGCGGGTATTGCAAGCGGAAGTTCAAGCCTCAATTGGTAACAGCAATCGCATATTGCTAGATGTGCGTTCGCCACAAGAATATTCTGGCGAACACTTTTTGATGAAGCCACCAGAAGGAACGGAACGCGCCGGGCATATTCCTAGCTCCGTTCACCTTGAATTTATCCACACTCTAAACGCCGATGGAACTTTTAAGTCAATGGATGAATTGCGATCGCTTTATAGCAGTAAAGGTATTACGCCAGATAAGCAAGTCTTTCCTTACTGTGCCATTGGCGGGCGCTCTGGTTATACATGGTTTGTTTTGAAATACTTGCTAGGCTATCCAAACGTTCGTAACTATGATGGCTCTTGGAACCAGTGGAGCCGAATTCCCGATGCTCCGGTGGAGAAATAACTGGAGGCTTTTCGCAGCAGTTAGGAGTTTGTCACAATGAAATAGGCGATCGCATCTAGATTTAATTCATACATGACAACTTCTACCTATATTCCCTCAAATGCCACAACTAAAACTTGGACTTGGCAAGGGTTTCCCATTTGTTATCAAGCTCAAGGCGACAAAGGCCCAGCGGTGGTATTAATTCATGGCTTTGGCGCTTCTTGGTGGCACTGGCGGCACAATATACCTGTACTAGCACAAGTTGCCCGCGTGTATGCTATTGATTTAATTGGCTTTGGCGCTTCAGCAAAGCCGACTCCCGGCGAACTTACTCCCGGCGAACACGTGCCGTATTCTTTTGAAACTTGGGGACAGCAAATTGCTGATTTTTGCACTGAAGTTGTCGGGGAACCCGTTTTTTTAATTGGCAACTCAATTGGTTGTATTGCCGCAATGCAAGCGGCGATTTACGCGCCAGATCGGACGCTGGGAATTGCCTTAATCAATTGTTCTTTAAGACTGCTGCACGATCGCAAACGCCAAACTTTGCCTTGGTATCGCCGTTTTGGAGCGCCTTTAGTTCAAAAACTCCTATCGTTTCAACCTATTAGTCAGTTTTTTTTCAATCAATTAGCCAAGCCGCAGACAGTACGCAAGATTTTACTGCAAGCTTATGCCCATCCCGAAGTTGTAACCGACGAATTAGTAGACATTATGATGGCTCCAGCCCGCGATGCTGGAGCAGTAGCGGTATTTGTTGCCTTTACTTCTTATAGTCAAGGACCTTTACCCGAAGACCTTTTAGCGGTGCTGCCCTGCCCAGCTATTATGCTATGGGGAACTGCCGACCCTTGGGAACCAGTAGAATTAGGGCGAGAATTAGCCAACTTCCCTCAAGTAAAGAAGTTTATTCCTCTAGAAGGCGTAGGGCATTGTCCCCAAGATGAAGCACCCCAATTGGTTAATCCGATTTTGCAATCATGGATTGAAGAAAATTCAAATTGAAGCAGGTGGCAAGCATAAATTTATTGTTCAAGCTGTTCTTGCTTTCTGAGCCAATCTTGTCCTAGTTGAATTGTGATATCAGATTGGAGATTGCCTGTACTTTCTACACGCACTTCACCGACATTTAGCGCTTGACGAATTGTTTGAGCGCTACTGTCATCGCCCTGCTGGGCGACAATGTGAGTTACATCTAATGGTTCGCTCCAACGCCTAGCAATATGTACGTTACGGTAGCCTGCTTCGGCGAGAGAATTTATAAGCGACTTCACTGCCCCATCATTACCTGTACTATCTTGAATTGCTACTCTTAAACTTGCCGGATCAGCCCCCGCTTGTATTCCCTCTGTCGGCACATTAAAATACTGAGTCATCATAGTGGCAATGCGATCGCTATCGGGCAACCAATAACTAGCTCTATATTCTCCTTGCTCGCTAAAACGTCCCGGTACGAGCAACATCTGGACATCTGCGCGTTTTGTCTCTACGCCAAAACCTACCAACGCCATTAATTCTTGGATGGTCAAGTTAGTATCTATGTGCGATTGAATTACGGACAGTATTTTTGGCAGTCGCGTTACTATGGTAGGATTTAGCGCCTGTTCCATTAAAGCCCGCATCAGGATTTGCTGCCGTTGAATTCGCCCAATATCACCATTTTCGTCATAGCGAAAGCGGAGAAATTGTAATGCTTGGTTGCCATTGAGATGATGTTTTCCGGCTTTGAGATTGATGTACAAGTGTTGGCTATCATCTTGATACTTCATGTCTTTGGGGACATAAACCGTTACTCCACCTAAAGCATCAACTAGCTTTTCTACACCTTGGACGTTAATTCTGACATAGCGATCAATGGGTGTGCCATTTAAGAGTTCACTGGTAGCTTGAGCGCTAAGAGCGGGACCGCCACGATAATTGGCAGAATTGATTTTATTAAAGTTGTGTCCTTCCACTGCTACGCGGGTATCTCTAGGAATTGAGAGTAGGGCTAATTTTTTGGTTGCAGGATCGAAGCGCAGCAACAGCATTGTATCGGAAAGGCCCTGAAAAGAATTAATCGTGGCATGGTATCCCAATTTGTCGCTACCGGCGGGGGGATTGCTAACATCAGAGGTGAGGACTTTTACACCTAAAACTAATATATTTACTGGGCGAGTTAGTTCAGAAAGCTTGAGACTACCGCGAGATATGCGATCGCCTTTGCCAAATATAGCTTCTTGTTCTGGACTAAGCTCCGCTTGCATCAAAGGCTTACTTGACAAAGAAACAGCGAGTATCGCTCCGGCGGTCGCTGATAGCACTGCTACACCAGTTAAACCAGCCCAAAACCACAACCAGCGTCCAGTCTGAGTAGGAAATGACTTTTTTTTAATTACTTTTGCGGAATTTGCCGAAGGAGACTTTCGCGCTGAATGTTTTTGAACTGCCACAGACTTCCTCACACTTAATTAACGCCAAGAAATAATTACACTTAATTAAAGTGATATTTATAGCATTTAGCAAATAATTATTTACTGAACACATAATTTCTAGCACTAAGTTCGACTATTTACTGCAAAATTTAACGGATGCGTCCACGAGAAAAGTTTACTTGATTACCTTTGACTTGCCAGACTGCATTTTTAAGTAAAATGTAGCCCTAGACCAGAATTTATAAAATTTTTGCTTCCTTTGTTCTCAACTTATGACAAATATTTATCCACTTGGTTTGCCAAACTGCTAAACCCTGGTAAACGCACAGATTTACGCTTGTAGAGGCGAACCATTAACGAAAGACTGACTAAAAAGTAGCCAGAAGTTAGGAAAGTATTTAATACTAATAGTCGTAGCGACAAAAATTCTGAAGTCTCTGCTCCCGTTCCTAGCAATAAATAAGCTAACAGCCAACTACCTGCTAAGGTTACAGACAAACGACTAATTTTTAATTGTTCTTGGCTAGGTGGTGAAATAGCATTGTCACGCTGGTAGAGCGTCCATAAAGCCGGAAAAAAGCCGATTACTGGGATTAAATAGAAAAATAGCTGTAAATGCTTGAGGTCTAAATTATCTGTTGATTCAACATTTTTCATATTGCCTGCAAAAATCCTGAAGTAGGGGGATGAGTTTAAGAGGTGAATTTAGAGATAATAAGACCGCTTGAGCAAATTTGATGGTATTTTATCCGGCAGTAGGCAAATGCAGAAACGTATAATACTCGGATGGTGGCAGGCAATGACGCTAGGAGGGCGATTAAGTGCGATCGCGCTTGTAGCTCCTCTAATCGTACTCAATGCTTGGGCAGTTTCTTCTATTTTCAATTATTTCAACTCGCTGATTGTAATTTTAGTTGCAGCTTCGTTGCTGGCATTTTTGCTCAATTATCCAGTTAGCTGGATGGAGAGCAAAGGAGGTAAACGAGAACAAGTTGCTATACTTGTGTTTCTGGTAGCTTTATCGATTCTGCTAGCTTTGGGAGTAACCTTAGTTCCGCTTGTGCTTACCCAAGCTCAACAGTTGGTTGTCCGCTTGCCAGAATGGATTGATTCGGGACGTTATCAGTTATTACTATTAAATCAATGGGCAGATAATCAAGGTTTTCCCCTCAACCTCGATGCGCTATTAGTCCAAATTAACGATCGCCTCAAAGGACAGTTACAAGCGATCGCATCTCAAGCATTAAATCTAGCGGTACTCACAGTTACAAGTCTGCTAGATTTTGTGCTAATCATGGTTCTAGCCTTTTATTTGTTACAGCATGGCGATAGTTTGTGGCAGAGTTTGATAGAATGGCTACCTGCTAAAGTTCGTCAACCGTTTTCTCAAACTTTACGTCTGAGTTTTCAAAATTTCTTTATCGGACAGCTAATTTTTGGCACTTGCATGGCTTTTGCCTTAATTCCTACCTTTTTATGGCTAAAAGTTCCTTTTGGGCTATTATTTGGCTTAACCATAGGTATTATGGCGTTAATTCCTTTTGGTGGCACGGTAGGAATTATTACTACTACTTTACTCGTAGCATTGCAAGATTTTTGGCTGGGTTCGCGGGTATTAATTGCCGCCGTAATTGTCCAACAAATTCTAGAAAACTTAGTTGCTCCGCGCATTTTAGGCAGTGTTACAGGCTTAAATCCTGTTTGGATATTGGTGTCTGTTTTAACAGGAGCAAGAGTTGGGGGCTTATTGGGTGTAATTGTAGCTGTACCTACAGCAGTTGTAATTAAAACCGCTTTAAGTGCCGTGCGCGGACGCAATAATGCGGCGGAAGTATTAAGTACAACAGATGCAAGCCAATTGGAGCCAGAGAAAATCGTTGCTACAAGCAATGTACTTCAGACTACCGTTGAAGTAGTGCCACAGCAGCAGCTTAAAAAACTAGCAACCGACAGTAACGGATAAAACAGATTAATGGTTACAAGAAGTCGTGCGATTGCTGCTGAGTGGAAGATGGCGATGAAGTGAATAGGGAACTTGCGGCATCAAGCTTTGAGTATCCGGCTACAGAAAAACCTAGCATTACTACACTTGCTGCGGATAGTGCGTACCGTCTTCCTAAGCGAATCGCATAACGCCTATGCTTAAAACTCATCTTTTGACTGAATTTTTGCTGATCCATAAGTACCTTGGTGGCTTGAGGAAAGCTAAAACGCCACATAACTAAGTCGGGCGGTTAACATTCATTAAGCTTTTACTATGCCATTTGCCGTTAGGCGATCGCGCTTTAGTTACTATTTTGGTAACAGTAATTAGGTTATTTTTCTCTAGTGCGTCCACCAAGCTAAAGCATAAGGCTGAGTTGCTTTGTTGACTTGTCGAGAAAATTGGACGCGAATTTTGTATTTGCCTGGACTTGGAACAGGACAAAAAATATGCTCTACACTATCAACATCGCTAATTGAAGTGCAGATACTGCTAGGCACATTGTTTGATTCGGCGTTGACGAGGTAAAGATTTAAATTATTTAAACCGCGACTTTGAAAATTCTCTCCGAGATCATACTGCTTGTTTTTATTAATATCGTTTAGCTCGACCAATCGATTCCAAACTAGAGTCATAGAAACAAAACTACCCTGCGTTAAGGGTTTAGCTAGTATATACTCTTGGACGGAATTGGCGCTAATTAAGCCATAATCCCAACCAATTGCTGGTACGGTATGAGTCGGTTTCCACTCTCCCGGACTAAATTGTTGAAAGGCACGAAAAGCATTTAGTTGCCCGGTTCCCATCTGCGCGTGGAGGGGAATTTTGGGATCGGTGTAAGCATCTGAGCGAGTCCAATCTTGGTTTTGCTTATCAATAATTGTTTTAGTCATTCCCAGACGTAGCAGGTCGCCTTTATCTTGCACTTTATCGGCAGAATTAAGCATTACAGCTTTCATTACTTCTTGGCGACGAGCATCCAGACCCCAATTAGTTTTTTTGAAGCGCAATTGTTTGTCGCCGTATTCTTGTAACAAGGCAACAGTTGCAGTTACGTGGGGTGCGGCAAAGCTTGTACCCGTTACGCTCATAACTTTACCTTTGAGATTGAGCAAAGGAATATTACTTCCCGGTGCGACGAGGCCAATAGCGCGACGAATGCCCTGATTTACTTCTCGTCCATTTAACCTTCCCTCTACTCCTACTCTGGTATCGCTTAAATTAGAGACATCTACTTTCGTAAAAATTCCGGCTCTACGGCTGCTAAAGGCGACATTAATACCGTTGAAATTGTCTGTAGGAATGGGAATACCGCCTCTACCTTGATTGCCAGCGATCGCATATAAAACGTTGTGAAAGCGACTAGACCAGTCAATACACTGGGTTAATAAAGCATTACCGTCTAAACGCGCATTTCTTCTTGGATCGCGCTCTAAAGTTTCCCCAAAGCTAAAGTTTATCGCCCGGACATCGCCGCCATTTTGCATCGCTACGTGCTGCGCTGATAAACATTCTTCTGGTTGGCCGCCAGTTCTAAGAGAGCCAACTGCTCCCGAATATAGCCTAGCTCCTGGTGCTACGCCGCGAATAGCTTTATCTGAACTAATCATGACGCTGGCAACATTTTCGGCGTGGGGATCTAAGTTAGTATTCGCCTTAGCTGGGCGATCGCGTAAAAATACTCCCGCTAAAGTAATTGCTCGTCCCGATACAGCCTTATCTAAACCGTACTGTCCGGGACGACCGATTTCTACTTGTCCAATACTAATTTTGCGCCCAATTAAGTTGTAAGGAAATTCGTGCAAACGCAAGGCATCAATTCCTGATGCGCCGATCGATGTAGTTTGTCCCAAAACTGGGCTAGCGAATGCGATCACACTTAATCCCCCAATTGTCCACGCGAGTTGTTTTGTCATCTGTCAACACAAGCCTTTGCATCTTCCACTCTTGAAGAATTCCTACGCGAAAATGCCGTTTTGTACCCAAGCAATTAATTTTAATTGTTTTTGAATTATGGATAGCAATTGCCTACTACTTAGTCCAAGAAGTCGCCAAATGTTAAAATATTTAATAACTGAGGACTTAGGAGAACTAATCTATGACTAATATGCGATCGCCCAAGCCAATTGTAATTGCTCCATCTATCTTATCTGCTGATTTTAGCCGTTTGGGAGATGAAATTCGGGCTATTGATGCCGCCGGAGCCGATTGGATTCACGTTGATGTCATGGACGGTCGATTTGTCCCTAATATTACCATCGGGCCATTAATTGTTGAGGCGATTCGTCCCGTTACTCAAAAGCCTTTGGATGTCCACTTAATGATTGTAGAGCCAGAGAAGTATGTAGCAGATTTTGCTAAGGCTGGAGCAGATCACATATACGTTCACGCTGAACACAATGCCTCTCCTCACTTACATCGTACTTTAGGACAAATTAAAGAACTGGGTAAAAAAGCCGGAGTGGTACTTAATCCCGGTTCCCCACTAGAGCTAATTGAGTACGTTCTAGAATTATGCGATTTAGTCTTAATTATGAGCGTAAACCCTGGTTTTGGCGGTCAAAGCTTTATTCCTGGCGTACTCCCAAAAATTCGCAAGCTCCGCGCTATGTGTGACGAGCGCGGCTTAGATCCTTGGATTGAAGTTGATGGCGGTTTAAAAATTAATAATACTTGGCAAGTAATCGAAGCGGGTGCAAATGCGATCGTTGCAGGTTCGGCGGTATTCAATGCGCCAGATTATGCTGAAGCAATTAAGGGTATTCGTAATAGTAAGCGTCCTGCACCAGAACTGGCGGCGGTATAAATAGTTTACACTTAATCAATAAAAATCTAATGTTAAGTCCGCCAAGAACTTGGATCTTGACGGACTCAATTATTTAATCACTAGCTCTCGAACTATGGGTGACGGCGATCGCCTAACCATTTTGCGGCGGCAATTCCTACTACCGCAGCTACTAATGGATTGCTTAAAAACTTGATTACACCAGGCTTTTCTGCTAGTACTTCTTGGAAAATATCTGGGTGGTTATGATAAGCAAAAGAGGCAACTTTTGTTACGTCATCTACGTTCATTTTGTTAGCGTGATGGGTCGAAAGACCTAACTGCTTCTCCAAATCGCGATCTTTCAAGCCCCTTTTTTCCAAATGCTTGAAGAATGCCCGCGCTACATCATCGCGTTCGTTTGGCTTGATTTGGGCGATCGCTTTTTGTAATTCTGGCTCCAATTGACCGGGGGGAATACGATCGTGACTCAAAGATTGCCCAAATAACTGACGGCGTTCTTCATGAGACGAACGGTTTGCAAAGTCATCAAAATTTTCGTACTGCAATTGGGAACCCGTTTCCGCATTGTCTAGACTTTCTGTACTTCCTTGCGCCAAATCATTCATGATTTGACGTTTGTACTGGTCGCTACTACTCATTTAATTTATTTCCTGTTTTACAACTAATTGATTTTCTTTACTGCGGTTTCTTTGCTAATTTGACGCAATCCCTTAAGAGATTACTTATACTCAATCTGATTAGATTGAACGTCATATCGAGCAGTTAAAATCAACTTTTTATCTGGGGCATACATCAAAACTGTTAAGTCTTGATTAGGAAAATTCTTGTGAAAGCCTTGAGCTAAAGATTTCGCTAAAGGTTTTACTTCTGTTGGGCTAACTTGGGGGGTAACTACAACGCCTAACTTGTTGGTATCGCGTACATAAGCGTCTTTAATTAACCCTTTACTTTTGCTCACAACCCAATTCCCAAAGTCTTGTCCGCCTGCACTATTTCCCCTTTCTATCTGGGCATAGTTGTTGCTAATACGAGCTTCGGGTAAGCTTGGTTGCTTTGCTTGCACTGCACCATTGCAAGCTGCTGTTGTTGTTAGTACCAATACTAGAACTAAGGCTGTTAAAATTCGGCGTAATTGCTGAATCATAGTGATTTTAATTTCTTTCAAATTTTGTTAGTTTTAGGCAGAGTATCAGTTTGATACTCCGCTTTTCTTAACTTAGTAAATCTTAGATTTTTGTTAGACTAGATCTAAGGTGTCTAAGCTTATTAATCAAGCTTCTCTTTTACTTTATCTTTTACGTCTTCCACACCTTGACGTACTTCACTCTCAGCTTGCTTTGCTTTTCCTGCGGCTTTATCTTCCGGATCGCCCGTAACATTTCCCAAAGCTTCTTGGGCTTTGCCTTCTATGTTCTTCGCAGCAGCTTTAGCTTTATCTTCTAAGCCCATGACTTTCACCTTGTTTATTAAATAGCTTCAAAATTAATCGCAACTTTGAAGTGAAGTTGTTATCCTGGTCACAATCTATCTATTTATTGAAGTAATAAACTTCCGCCAGAAGACATATTATTTTCTATGCTAAAAGATGGAATAGGTTAAGACAACAATTATTAAATTGATATTAATAAAAGTAAAGTTGAATATTACCCTAAGAAAAAGTAATTATGGAAAATAATAGCTCGTTTCATCTCCAAGCGCCTTTTCAGGCGACAGGAGATCAACCAAAAGCGATCGCGCAACTAACAGCAAATATTCAAGCCGGAGACCGTTATCAAACTTTACTAGGAGCTACAGGTACAGGTAAAACATTTTCTGTAGCTTCGGTAGTTGAAAAAATTGGCAAACCAACTTTAGTCCTTGCTCACAACAAAACTTTAGCAGCACAGCTTTGTAATGAATTGCGAGAGTTTTTTCCTGAGAATGCCGTAGAGTATTTTGTTAGTTATTACGACTACTACCAACCGGAAGCTTACATTCCCGTTACTGATACATACATCGAGAAAACCGCATCAATCAACGACGAAATTGATATGTTGCGCCACTCAGCAACGCGGAGTCTTTTTGAACGCCGGGATGTAATTGTAGTTGCGTCAATTAGCTGCATCTACGGTTTGGGTACACCACGAGAATATTTAAAAGCTGCTATTCCCTTACAAATGGGCATGGAAGTTAATCAAAGAGAATTGTTACGCGACTTGGTTACAGTGCAGTACAGCCGCAACGATTTAGAAATGAGTCGTGGGCGCTTTAGAGTGCGGGGTGATGTGCTAGAAATTGTCCCCGCCTACGACGATCGGATTGTGCGCGTAGAATTTTTTGGAGATCAAGTTGAGGCTATTCGTTACGTCGATCCTGTAACTGGAGAAATTCTTAAAAGTATAGAAGCAATTAATATTTATCCAGCTAGGCACTTTGTCACTCCAGAAGAACGGCTAGAAACGGCTTGCGAGGCTATTGAGCAAGAATTGAGGCAAAGGCGACTTCAATTAGAAACTGAAGGCAAATTATTAGAGGCGCAACGCATCGATCAGCGCACTCGCTACGACTTAGAAATGCTTAGGGAAGTAGGTTACTGCAACGGCGTAGAAAACTATTCAAGGCATTTAGCAGGGCGCAATCCTGGAGAGCCGCCAGAATGTTTAGTTGATTACTTTCCCGATGATTGGCTATTAGTTGTAGATGAATCCCACGTCACCATCCCCCAAACTCGCGCCATGTATAATGGCGATCGCGCCCGCAAGCAGGTATTAATCGAACATGGCTTTCGTTTACCAAGCGCCGCCGACAATCGCCCCCTCAAAGCTGATGAATTTTGGCAAAAGGTTAATCAATGTATCTTTGTGTCCGCGACTCCTGGAGAGTGGGAATTAGAGCTATCAGAAGCTCGAGTTGTCCAGCAAATAATTCGCCCGACAGGGGTAATTGATCCAGAAATTTTTGTTCGTCCCACCGAAGGACAAGTAGACGACTTATTAGGCGAAATCAAAGATCGTGTTGATAGGCGTGAACGAGTGCTAGTAACTACTTTAACTAAGCGCATGGCGGAAGACTTGACTGAATACTTACAAGATCGAGGCGTGAGAGTCCGGTATCTGCACTCAGAAATTAATTCAATTCAAAGAATTGAAATCTTGCAGGAATTGCGAGAAGCAGTTTTTGATGTTTTGGTGGGCGTGAACTTATTGCGAGAAGGTTTGGACTTACCGGAAGTATCTCTAGTTGCGATCTTAGATGCGGATAAAGAAGGGTTTTTACGCGCTACGCGATCGCTAATTCAAACTATTGGTAGAGCAGCGCGTCACGTTAGGGGACAAGCAATTATGTATGCAGACAACCTCACGGATAGCATGGCAAGAGCAATCGAAGAAACTGAACGAAGACGGGAAATACAGATTGCCTACAACGAAAAGCATAATATTACACCCCAGTCGATTATTAAAAGATCCACCAACTCGATTTTGTCTTTTTTGGAAGTATCGCGGCGACTCAATGCTCAAGAATTAGCAATAGTTGACGAACAAGTAGACGATTTGCCTTTAGACAAATTACCCGATCTAATCGTGCAATTAGAGGCACAGATGAAAGATTCCGCGAAAAACTTAGAATTTGAAGAAGCAGCAAAATTTCGCGATCGCATTAAGCACTTGCGCGACAAGTTATTAGGGCATTAAATAATTGTGGAGACGTTGCATTGCAACGTCTCCAACGGGTTTAACCTGTATTTCGCATTCCTGCGGCGATCCCATTAATAGTTAGCAACGCCCCTCTAAGTAATTCTCCCTTGCTGTAGCGCGAATGAATTACACCAGAAGTTGTACTACCTGATTGACGCAACCGCTTGAGCAGAGATACTTGTAAAAAGCCCAAGGGGACAATTGTCCCATTACGCAACTGTACAGACCTTTGCAACACCGGATCGCCATCCAAAAGTCGTTTGTGTGCCGCGATTGTTAAAATCAGGTTGCGAGTCAGGTAATATTCATTAGCAATTTGCTCAAATACTCTTTCTAAACGCGCTTTATCTTCTGGATGCGCTAACTCGTCCACATAATGCTGCGCCATTTGGATATCTACTTTGGCTAGAGTCATTTCTACTTTTGAAATCACCATTTTGAAAAATGGCCATTTGACATAAAAACACCGCAGCAACTTCACGTGATCTTCTGGTTTCTCTTGGACAAACTCTTGCAAAGCCGTACCAACGCCGTACCAAGAAGGTAATAGAAAGCGAGATTGCGTCCAGCTAAATACCCAAGGAATCGCCCTTAAACCGCTTATATCTTTTTTTCCCGACTGACGACGAGCGGGACGAGAACTAATTTGCAGTTGGCTAATTTCGCCAATTGGGGTTACTTGATGGAAAAAGTCGATAAAATCTGGTTGCTCGTAAATTAAATTGCGATAATGAGAACGCGATCGGGCCGATAGCTCCTCCATAATCTCATTCCAGGGCTGAATATTATCAAACCCAGTCCGCAGTAAACTTGCTTGAATTACGGCAGTGGTGATCGTCTCCAAATTGTAGAGTGCTAACTGAGGCAAGGAGTATTTAGAAGCCAATACTTCCCCTTGCTCAGTAATTTTAATCCGCCCATTAATACTATTGCCTGGTTGAGCCAAAATCGCCTCATAAGCAGGACCACCACCCCGCCCCACCGAACCGCCACGTCCGTGAAAGATTCGCAAGTTTACGCCATACTCCTCAGCGATTTTTTGCAGTTCTTTTTGGGCTTTATGAATTTCCCAGTTACTACTTAAAAAGCCTGAATCTTTATTGCTGTCGGAGTAGCCTAGCATCACTTCTTGTAAGTCAAAACTAGATTCAGTCCCTTTTGAAGCATAACCACCAGCCAATAAAGCACGGTACAATGGCATCTCAAATAATTTTTTCATTACCGAGGGAGCGCGTTGTAAGTCTTCCACTGTTTCAAATAAAGGCACTACTTGCAGCGTCCCTGTAGCTGTACCGGGGTCAAATAGTCCTGCTTCTTTAGCTAGTAATAATACTTCTAGTAGATCGCTTAACTCCCGGCTCATACTAATAATGTATGTTTGACAAAGATTGATGCCAAACTCTTGTTGCAAACTTCGCACTACGCGAAATGTTTGAATCAATTCGTTCGTTGCTGGTGAAAATGGCAACTCTGAGGGTATTAAGGGACGACGAGTTTGCAGTTCGCCAGATAGCCAAACAACGCGCTCGACTTCCGATAGTTCGTGGTAGGGCCTAGGTAGTATTTGCAGATATTCTAAAATTTCATTTAATGCCTCTGCATGGCGGGACGACTCTTGACGAATATCTAAATGAGCCAAGGTAAAGTCGTAAATTTCAACTTGACTAATCAAGTTTTCTAATTCTCGGCAAGTGATGCCTGTTTCTTTAAGATTGCTTTGAATTAAACGCAAGTCTGCTAAAAAATCTGCGGCTGATTGATAAATGCCTTTAGCATCAATGGCGACTACCTTTTGCTCTAAGTATTTGCCAGATAAACCAGCATTGCGATCGCGGGTATTTTCTAATCTTTTCAGGATGTAGCACAACTTCAACCTGTAAGGTTCTTGTCGATAACGCAATGCTTGCGCTTCGTACACTTCGTTCATTTGCGATTGTTCTTGCTCTAGCGATTCCAATAAGTCGGGTAAAACATCGCTTAAGTGCAACGACAAACTCAACAAGTCCGTTAGGCGTTTAACAGACTTAATGTATTTTTCCAATACCATTTGCCTTTGATAGCAAGCTGTTTGCCAAGTAACTTCTGGCGTTACTGATGGGTTGCCATCGCGATCGGCTCCTACCCAAGAACCAAACTTACAGAAATTTTTGCTGGGCGGATTTAAGCGCGGAAAGCTTTGATTAATAGAGTGTTTTAGACTTTGATACAGTTTCGGAATTTCATCAAATAAAACTTCTTGGAAGTAGTGCAAAGCATACTCCACTTCATCTATCACCGCAGGTTTAAACTGATGTAACTCATCTGTACGCCACCACAGCCGGATTTCTTCAGTCAATTGCTCTTTTAATTCTGCTGCTTCCCAGGAACTCGCTTCATCGACAATTGCTTTGCCTTCTTCCAATTGGTCGAGTTGTTGCAGCAGTTTAGCCATCCGCCTTTGCTTGTCGCGAATCGTATGACGGACAATTTCGGTTGGGTGCGCCGTAAATACTAACTGAATATCAAGTTGATTAATTAAATTTTGAATATGCTGGGGTGGCACATTCATATCTCGCAAGTAAGGAAACAACGTATCAAATGTACGCTGGTCTTGGGGTTCCGTATGAATAGCTTGCCAATTTTTTTCTAATAAATCTGCTCCTACTCCTCCATTGACAAATTGGGGTTCTTCTGATATAGAATCAAGTAAAATCTGTTGAGACTTGTGGGAAAAACGGCTCAGGAGTTGTTGGCGCTGTTCGTAATGCTGCTCGACAATATTAATTAGCTGGAAGTATAAAGCAAATGCACGAGCGGCGCGGATTGCTTCATTAAAATCCAACTGGGAAATCAACTTAGTGACAGCAGAAGCCCCGTCGTTGGTTGCTTGTCCTTCGGGAGAACACAAGTCGCGCAGTTGTCCTAAAAGATTGACTAATTCTTGACCGCATTCTTGCCGAATTACAGATTCCCACAAGTCCTCTACTACTTGGAGGCGATCGCGCAGAAATAGGTCAATAGGAGAAATAGTAGTACCTAATACTTGATCAGAAGATTGGAGGAGCGAACTCATAAGTATCTATTCGGGTAAAGCCGGGAGTAATCAATAATTTTAGGGTTTAATTCCTATTTAATTAGTTTCACAAGCAACAAAATTTTGCTCCCACTTGTGAAATAAGGCTAGTTTTATTCATTTTTCTCAGGGAAGGGGAGAATAGGCAAGCGATCGCCTCTAAAGACTTCAACGCTAGCAAGAGAAATCGCTCCTAAAGTAGGCGAGAGAGCTTTACCTACAACTAGTGCGAGTAATACAGGCATAGTGCTTAGTTGCAGCAAGGCGCTATTTGCGATCGTAAATAATCCCAAGTCTAAGCCATCATTGGGTGATGGTTGGTGACGAGAATTAGACATTGTTAATTTTAGTTAATGTTTTTAGTAAACAATTGTATAGTTTAAGAGCAGCAATATTTTTGTTTTACTCTTAAAATCAGTTTAACGTTCCTAACTCACACAGAACGCCCAAAGTTTGAATCTGTCTCCTACTTATTCAGAGGCTAGGCATAAAACATTAGTTTAGAGGTAAGAATTTCTTGTCTTTCCTTTAGATGTAGACAATATCTCAAAAAAAAACTTATACTTGATCCTCAACTTTATGAACGACACCGCGAGGAGAGTATTATCGCTGAACCACTAAACTTAACTGTTAGCCTGAGAGGTACTCGTGAAGTCCAGGATGACTACCAGCTATTCCGCCTTACGGGTTTGTTAGATGCTTTTTCCGAACCAACATTTCGCAAGGTTATCGGCAAATGTATAGGAGAAGGCCCGATACATATTATCTTGGATCTTTCTCAGATTGATTTTATTGATAGTTCTGGCTTAGGCGCTTTAGTGCAGCTTGCAAAACTTGCCCAAAGCGCTGGAGGTACATTCCAAATTGTCACTAATGCCCGTGTTACGCAAACGGTGAAACTGGTACGCTTAGAACAATTTTTGTCTCTGCGTCCAAGTGTACAAGTAGCTTTAGAAAATACTAAGCAGTCTTAAAAATCCCTAATACAAAACTTGTTACCCGCTATCCGATTGCCAAATCTGGATAGCTTAATTTTTGTATTTATATTGTGAAGTTATCGACCAAAATTGGGGGATCGAGCATAATAGTCAAGAAAGTAAATAGCTTACACACTCCATCCAAGTGGTGAAACACTAACAAATAACAGATTTTCTCACCTTTGGTAGAGTTTTTACTAAATCAAGAGTTAATAGTGTTAACAAAAGAGAGGAATAAATAATTTTGTGACTGAGGAGGAAAAATGCTTAGTCCAAGTGCCACAAGATTTGGCGGTTCAATCTTTGCAAAGGTTGGTCAATTTGACAGTAATGAACCCAGCACAATTGCAACAACTTTCACCTGCCGCTTTAGCTTACATAGGAGATGCGGTATATGAGCTTTATGTTAGAACAAACTACTTGTTGCCCCCCAAGACTGCTTATGCCTATCACCAGTTGGTAGTAGCACAAGTACGCGCCGAAACTCAGGCATTGCACCTAGCTTCTCTGACTACTTATTTAACCTCTACAGAGCTAGAAATTGTCCGTCGGGGGCGTAATGCGGCTAACCGTCCTTCAAAACGAGTAAGTGCCGAAATTTACGGGCGGGCGACTAGCTTAGAAACCTTAATTGGTTATCTTTATCTGACAAATTTCCCGCGTTTGAGTCAGTTATTACAAAAACTAAATTTTACTGAAGCTGACGTAAAGAAGTAAAAGTAGGGATTAAAAATTTTCAACCTGTTGACAAAGAGCATTTCGAGGCTTTTGAAACTTAACTTAAAGGCAGTTGAGTAAATATTAGCAGTATAAAGGAATACATCTAAAAATTTCAAAAATCAATCTTGCGATACTAAAATAAATTTTTGATTTCTATAAACTATTATTGATTCGGCTCGCCTGAATCTAGATTAGCAAAAGCAAATGGCTGATAAACCCCATAAAAAAATAGTCTCTGGTAAACCCTATCAAGGTAAGCCAAAAAGTACGAGCAGCAGTGTCTCTAAACCCGTTCTAAAAAATCCCCAGAATAATGCCTATGGTGAAGATCGTCCGAGAAAATCTGCCAAAAACTTTAAAATTAACTTGCCCAAAGCTGGACAATCGATGGGTGGTCGCCACAGCGAGGAGCGTTTCAATACTCCGCCTTTAGCCCCTGCTAATTTGGAGGAAGATAGCGATTTGCTTTATGGTCGTCATACCGTAATCACAGCATTAGAAAATCAGCGCTCCCTCAATCGGATTTGGATTACGTCACGCCTACGTTACGATCCCAGATTTCACTCTTTGATTGCTCAAGCCAAAGACAACGGCGCAGTTGTTGATGAAGTCGAGCTTCTACGCCTAGATCAAATTACTAATCGCGCCAATCATCAAGGAATAGCGGCTCAAATTGCTCCATACAACTACAGTGAACTTAGCGAATTAATCGAGAAAGCGAAATCTAGCTCCGAGCAGCCAGTAATTATTGTGGCAGATAGTATTAACGATCCTCATAACTTAGGCGCAATTATCCGTACTGCTGAAGCAATCGGCGCTCAAGGCTTAGTAATTCCTCAGCGAAGGGCTGTAGGGATTACGTCTACAGTCATGAAAGTAGCGGCTGGTGCTTTGGAAACATTTGTGGTTGCTAGGGTGGTAAACCTAAGTCGTGCAATGGAAGAATTAAAAGCTGCGGGCTTTTGGATTTACGGAACCGCCGCAAATGGAAGTCAGCCCCTACATACAGTGCAATTTAGCGGTGCGGTTGTGTTGGTAGTTGGCTCTGAAGGAGAAGGCTTGAGTTTGTTGACCCAACGCTGTTGTGATGTATTGGTATCAATTCCCCTAGCAGGAAAAACGCCTAGTTTGAACGCTTCGGTAGCAACAGGAATGGCTCTATATGAAATCTATAGCCAAAGATGGGGGACTAGACTTCACTTGGAAAAATTGAAAAAAGAAGCGTGAAGAAGTACGACAGTTTGTAGATTATATCGACAGATATCTAGACAACACTTTGTAAATAATAGGGTAAGAAAATGAAAAATATTTGGCAAGACCTCAAAGAAATTTTGACTAACTTTTTTCAAAGCTTAGGCTGGGCATGGTGGATAGAAGTTGTCACCCAAGATCCTCGTTGTACTTACTACTTCGGGCCATTTTTGAGTAGTAAAGAAGCAAGTAATGTTACTAATGGCTATGTAGAAGACTTAGGGCAAGAAGGAGCTACAGGAATAAACGTACAAGTCAAGCGCTGCAAACCACAGGCTTTGACAATTGTTGAGGATTTGGGAGAAAGAAGAGATCGTGCCATTAAGCCAGCTTTTAGTAATTAAAGTAATCTCACTATGGGGCAAATATGCCCCTACTTTATTATCTGGGGATGAGCGGCAAGCCAAGAATCAATGTCGCTAATTACTTGTTGGGGTATTTCCCAGGGGAATAAATGGGCAGTGTCAGGGTAGCAGCACCACTGACAATTTTTAAGATGTTGGGCGGTTTCTAGGCTCGATTGAGGGGTAATATGCCTGTCTTCTGCACCCGCTAGCATCAAACACGGGACTTGAATTTGCTCTAAAGCTTCTAGACGGTTGTAGCCAGCTTTAAGGGCGTTATTGAGCGCTCCATGAGCAGCCGAAGAAGTTTGCAAATAAGCGGACATAGCATCCGAGGCAAGATAGCGGTAGGTAGCACTCGTGTGTTGTTGGACGAGGTAGCGGTAAAGCGACTTTTTGCCAAAGTTATCAATATTCCACTGCCAGCTAGGTTTGATCTGGTTGATTATTGAGGCGATGCCAGTATATAAATTATCTTGCCAGCTAACCTGTGGATGATTGCCTCTAGGACGAGCCGCCGTAGCAATTAAAATTAATCCCGTAACTCGTTCAGGTAACTTTAAAGCTAATTCCATCGCTAAGATGCCACCTAAAGACCAGCCAAGAATAAGGCACTTTTCAATTTGTAAGCTGTCTAGCAGCGCCTCTAGGTCAGTTAAATGGTCTTGCATGACGAAATTGCCCTGAAAGTAGCTTTTGCCATAGCCACGTAAATCGGGAGCGATCGCCCTAAAGCGTTGAGACAGGGGGACTGTAAACACTGACATACTACTACCCGAACCTGGATGCCCGTGCAAGCAAAGAATTGGGAACCCCTGCCCTTGAATGTAAGTATTAAGCTCGTGAGGTTTAGAAGTCACAAAATTAAGCCCAAATATCTTGTAAATCTAGCTCAAAACCTGGCAATACATCTTCCCCGGATAGAGTGGTAGGAGCGCTTTTAACTTCTACTGTTTGATTTTGGCGATAAATTTCTACGTGTTGGCTTTCAGGAGCAATTAACCAACCTAAGCGAGTACCATTTGTTAAATATTCTTGCATTTTGCTTTGTACGTCAGTTAAGCGATCGCTTGGCGAACATAATTCCACCACAAAATCTGGACAAATGGGCGCAAATTTACGCTTTTGAGACGCATTCAAAGTATCCCAGCGCTCTTGTTTTATCCATGAAGCATCAGGAGAACGAATTGCACCATTAGGTAGCGTAAAACCCGCCGAAGAATCAAAAATTACACCGAGGTGAAATTGCCGATTCCACAGCCACAACTGCCCATTTAATCCTGAATTTTGCCTTCCTGTATCGCTTCCGGCTGGTGACATGACAACTAATTCTCCGGTAGAAGTGCGCTCAAATCTTAAATCTCGGTTGGAGTGACAAATCTGCTCGAATCGTTCGTCGGTAAGCTCTATAGCGGAGTGAAGATTTAAAGTTAGGGCAGTCATAGCATTTATAGAATTGACTTACTACTAAACCTAGCAATTTTTAGGGCGCTCTAAGAAGCGATCGCCTATACTAAATTGACTTATTGAGGAACGCGCTTATATGGCATCCATCCGCGAGTTGCACCATCAGCTAGTTAACAAAGAACGCTCTGCTGTAGAAATTACCCAATCGGCTTTAAACCGCATTGAAGCATTGGAACCCAAACTACATAGCTTTTTGTGTGTCACGGCGAAGCAAGCATTATCCCAAGCAAAAGCCGTTGATGCCAAAATTGCCGCCAAGGAAGACGTTGGCTTATTAGCCGGAATTCCTATCGGCATTAAGGACAATATGTGTACGAAAGGCATTCTGACTACTTGCGCCTCAAAGATGTTGGAAAACTTTGTACCGCCCTATGAATCAACAGTGACGCAACTCCTCGCTCACGCAGGGGCGGTAATGATAGGTAAAACTAACCTTGATGAATTTGCGATGGGAAGTTCTACTGAAAACTCAGCTTATCAAGTTACCGCCAATCCTTGGGATTTAACGCGAGTCCCTGGAGGCTCGTCTGGGGGTTCTGCCGCCGCCGTAGCTGCCGAAGAATGTACTGTGGCTATTGGCTCGGATACGGGTGGTTCTATCCGCCTACCTGCCTCATTTTGTGGCGTTGTGGGCATGAAACCGACTTATGGATTAGTTTCGCGGTTTGGGCTAGTTGCTTTTGGTTCATCCTTGGATCAAGTAGGGCCCTTTGGACGCAGTGTAGAAGATGCGGCAATATTATTAAATGCGATCGCATCTTACGATCCCAAAGACTCAACTAGCCTAAATGTCGAGATCCCCGACTATACCCAAGCTTTAAAACCTGACATCAAAAACCTGAAAATTGGCATTATTACTGAAACTTTTGGCGATGGGTTAGATCCAGTAGTTGCTAAAGCCGTAAATAAAGCTATTGAACAACTTAAATACTTAGGTGCAGAAGTAAAAGAGATTTCTTGTCCTCGTTTTCGCTACGGCTTACCTAGTTACTACATTATTGCCCCTTCGGAAGTATCGGCAAACTTAGCTCGGTATGATGGGGTTAAGTACGGTTTGCGTACCTCCGATCCCGAAAACCTGCTATCAATGTATACTCGCACTCGTGCGGAAGGGTTTGGCGCGGAAGTCAAACGGCGCATTATGCTTGGGACTTACACTCTGTCGGCGGGTTATTACGATGCTTACTATCTCAAAGCTCAAAAAGTCCGCACTTTAATTAAGCAAGACTTTGAAAAAGCTTTTGAGCAAGTAGATGTATTAGTATCGCCAACAGCGCCAACTACAGCCTTTAAAGCTGGCGAAAAAAATGCTGATCCTATTAGTATGTATTTGACCGATTTGATGACTATTCCGGTAAACTTGGCTGGTTTACCAGGATTGAGTTTACCTTGTGGCTTTGACGACAACGGTTTACCAATTGGGTTGCAGCTAATTAGTAACGTCTTGCGCGAAGACCAACTATTTCAAGTTGCTTATGCTTACGAACAATCTACGGAGTGGAAAAACCATACACCGCAGTTAAATTAAAACTTGTGATGTAGGGGGTGATAAGTAAAAGCTTTTCATCCCTCCTCTAGGAAGTAATTATGCTCAAGAAGCCTTTATTTAAGTTGTTATTAAGTGTGGGAGTTGTAGTTGCGATCGCCTATTTAGCTGCTTGTATCTACTTGTATCGTCAGCAAGGGCGTTTTATCTTCTATCCTTCCTCAGTTGTTGAAACTACACCCAAGGCTTTTAACCTCAATTTTCAAGAAGTATGGCTACCTGTAATAGCCGCTTCCGGTAGAGTGGAAAAAATACATGGTTGGTGGATTCCTGCCACTACAGCTAATGCTAAAACTTTACTTTATTTACATGGCAATGGTATAAATATCGGTGCAAATGCGGCTCACGCTCATCGCTTTCACCAAATGGGTTTTGCCGTGCTGATTATAGATTATCGGGGTTACGGGCGCAGTGAAGGTAGTTTTCCGAGTGAAGAAAATGTTTATCAAGACGCTGCGACGGCTTGGGATTATTTAGTTAAACAGCGACAAATTCAGCCTAGTAATATTATTCTTTACGGGCATTCTTTGGGGGGTGCGATCGCAATTAATTTAGCCACTCAGCATCCAGAAGCCGCCGGATTAATTGTGGATAGTTCGTTTACTTCTATTGAGAACGTAGTTAATACTCGCAGTCAATTTAGCCTGTTTCCAGTTAAATTAATTCTCAATCAGCGCTTTGAATCTATTAAGAAAGTAAAGTTTCTGCGAATGCCTATTTTATTTATTCATGGCACGGATGATTCAGTAATTCCAGTTAGTATGACTAAACAATTGTATGCGGCTGCACCAAAACCTAAACAACTATTTATAGTCCCAAATGCTGGACATAATAACACTGCGGAGATTGCAGGCGTAGAATACTTTGAAACAGTAGAAAAGTTTGTTCAGCAAATCCAAAGCAGCCAACTAAGAAAATAGAATAATACGATCGCCCAAATGTATCTTATCTTGTATATATTTGGGCTTACAATGTATGTATAACAGCGTTTAAAGGAAATTTTGCGTTTCGTACTGCGCGAAGAATTACATAAATTAAATTAAATCTCAATTACAACTATTTAACTAAACCTATGTCTTTTGTTGGGTTACACATCCACAGCGATTACAGCTTGCTTGATGGCGCAAGTCAACTACCCGCACTGGTAGATCGAGCCATTGAATTAGATATGAAAGCGATCGCACTTACCGATCACGGTGTAATGTATGGTGCGATCGAACTGTACAAAGTTTGTCGTAGTAGAAACATTAAGCCAATAATTGGCAATGAAATGTATGTAATGAACGGCGATATTGAAAATAAAGATCGTCGTAAGATACCCAAATATCATCAAGTTGTTTTAGCTAAAAATACGAAGGGATATAAAAATTTAGTTAAACTAACTACTATTTCTCACCTCAAAGGTATGCAAGGTAGTGGTATTTTTGCCCGTCCTTGTATTAATAAAGAATTACTTGCTCAATACCATGAAGGGTTAATAGTTACGAGTGCTTGCTTAGGCGGAGAAATACCCCAAGCAATTCTTGCAGGTAGATTAGATGTAGCGCGGAAAGTAGCAAAAGAGTACAAAGCTATATTTGCTGACGATTACTATTTAGAAATTCAAGATCACGGTTTGCAAGAAGACCGAATTGTTAATGTTGAAATTATTAAAATCGCCCGCGAATTAGACATTAAATTCATTGCTACCAATGACTCGCATTTTGTTTCTTGCTACGACGTTGAAGCTCACGACGCATTACTATGTATTCAAACTAAAAAGCTGATTAGTGAAGATAAACGGATGCGCTATAGCGGTACGGAGTATCTCAAATCTGCTCAAGAAATGAAACAGTTATTTAGAGATCATCTTCCAGAAGATGTAATTACGGAAGCGATCGCAACTACCTTAGAAGTTGCTGCAAAAGTTGAGCCTTACAATCTCATTGGCGAGTCTCGCATTCCCAACTATACAGTTCCCCCCGGACATACTGCGGATACTTATTTAGAATACGTTACTTGGCAAGGGCTGCTACAAAGATTTAACCGCAAATCTGCAAACGAAATCGAGCCAGTTTACAGAGAAAGGCTAGATTACGAGTTAAAAATGATGCAGCAAATGGGTTTTGCTACCTACTTTTTAGTCGTTTGGGATTACATCAAATATGCTAGAGACAATAGTATTCCTGTAGGGCCTGGGAGAGGTTCAGCTGCGGGTTCTTTAGTTGCTTATGCGCTGCGAATTACTAATATTGACCCTGTACATCATGGGTTATTATTTGAGCGATTTTTGAACCCAGAACGCAAATCAATGCCTGATATTGATACAGATTTTTGCATTGATAAGCGCGGTAAAGTAATTGAATATGTAACCGAAAAATACGGCGCGGATAAAGTTGCTCAAATTATTACTTTTAACCGCCTAACGTCCAAAGCTGTACTAAAAGATGTGGCGAGAGTATTAGATATTCCCTACGGCGAATCTGACCGGATGGCGAAGCTAATTCCTGTAGTTAGAGGTAAGCCAACTAAATTAGCAGTAATGATTTCTAACGCTACACCAGCACCAGAATTTAAAGAAAAATATGACAACGATCCAACAGTACATCATTGGATTGATATGGCAATGCGCGTAGAAGGAACTAATAAAACTTACGGAGTTCATGCTGCTGGAGTCGTAATTTCATCTGAACCTCTAGATGAAATTGTACCTTTGCAAAAGAATAATGATGGTTCAGTGATTACTCAATACTTCATGGAAGATTTGGAATCGCTAGGATTATTGAAAATGGACTTTTTGGGCTTAAGAAATTTAACTTTAATCCAAAAAACCGTCGATTTAATTAAAGAAAATCGCCATATTACTATCGATCCTGATGCTTTGCCTTTAGAAGAAAGGAGGGTACAAAAAATACTCGCTAAAGGTGAAATAAAAAAAATGCCTAAAGATGTAGAAAACACCTACAAGATACTAGAAGCAGGTGAATTAGAAGGAATTTTTCAGCTTGAATCTTCAGGAATGCGGCAAATAGTTAGAGACTTACGCCCTTCTTGTATCGAAGATATTTCCTCAATTTTGGCACTATACAGGCCCGGGCCATTAGATGCGGGGTTAATTCCTGAATTTATTGATCGCAAACATGGTAGAGAAAAAATAGAATATAAAACTCCATTGCAAGAGCCAATTTTAGAAGAAACTTATGGAGTTTTAGTTTATCAAGAGCAAATCATGAAACAGGCTCAAGACTTGGCTGGGTATTCTTTAGGACAAGCCGATTTACTCCGGCGAGCAATGGGTAAAAAGAAATCATCAGAGATGCAGAAACATCGAGAAACTTTTGTAGATGGAGCAGCAAAAAATGGCGTGAGGAAACAAATAGCTGAATTTTTATTCGAGCAAATGGTAAAGTTCGCGGAATATTGCTTTAATAAATCCCATTCAACAGCTTACGGGTATGTAACTTATCAAACTGCTTACTTGAAAGCAAATTTTCCCGTTGAATACATGGCGGCGCTATTGACATCAAATAGCGGCGACACGGATAAGGTGCAAAAATATATTGCGACTTGTCTAACAATGAATATTCCCATAGAACAAGTAGACATCAATCGCTCAGTTATAGATTTTGCTCCCCTTGAAACTACAATTTTGTTCGGATTATGTGCAGTGCGAAATCTCGGATTAGGTGCAAGCGAATGTATTTTAGAAGCGAGAAATAGTGGAGGAGAATTTAAGTCTTTAGCTGATTTATGCGATCGCGTAGATTTGCGTACCGTTAGCCGCCGCGCCTTAGAAACCTTAATCTTCTGCGGCGGTTTTGATAAAATTGAGCCTAACCGCAATCAGTTAATTCACGATTTGGATGTAGTTTTAGATTGGTCGCAGTCTCGCCTCAAAGAACGCGCAAGCGGGCAAGTAAACCTATTTGATTGGAGTGGTTTGGCAAATAATGCTCCTGCAAGTAACGGTTTTGAATCGGCTCCCAAAGCTGCAAGAGTAGCTGATTTTTCCCAACAAGAAAAACTACACAAAGAAAAAGAATTACTTGGTTTTTACGTTTCTGAGCATCCCTTAAAATCTATCCGTTCCGCCGCACAAGTTTTAGCACCAATCAATCTTAGCGACTTAGAAGCGCAGAGCAAAAAATCGTTGCTGTGTGCAGTAGTAATGATTAGTAGTATCAAACCGATCGTAACTAAAAAAGGCGATCGCATGGCGATTGTCAAACTTGAAGACTTGACAGGACAAACGGAAGCCGTAGTGTTTCCGAGAATATTCGAGCAAATTGGTTCGTTGCTAATGCCTGATGCGCGGCTAATTGTGTGGGGTAAGCTTGATCGCAAAGATGACGACGGGCTTCAGCTAATTATTGAAAATGCTCAATTAATCGAAAAAGTGCAGATGGTAATGGTAGAACTAACTGTTGAACAAGCCATAGACTCCCAGCAGCAAAATCACTTAAGAAGCATTCTTCAAGAGCAATCTGGCGACAAAGAAAAAGCAAATACTCCGGTACTTGCGATCGTGACGGCAACAAATCAGCGTCAATTAGTTCGTTTTGGTCGTCAGTATTGGGTACAAAACTGCAACACTACGGTGGAATCGCTCAAAGCTGCGACATTTTTGGCTTACACTCAACCTTTAGTTAATTTTAATTAGCGATCGCTTATTACTGCCCGCACTTCCATCAAAATTAAACCCAGCCTATTTTTCCCACTACCATCAGCACCGCAACCCCAGTAATAATCTGCTGGGGCATTTTCAACGATTTGTATTATTGAATTACTCGCTCAATAAGTTAGTGTAAGTTGCTAATAACAGCAAAACCTAAACTAAGTAATAAAAATGGTTGCATCATTAAAAGCGCTAACCTTACCTATTTTGCCAGAAATGATTGATGGATTGCCAAATATTTGTGGTTCGGAATCCTTAGTTGATGAGGTAGTTAAAAACGATCAATCAGTATTTTTACCCACAACTAATATAAATATTCAAGACGTAAAAGCTACCTTTGCGATCGCATTACATATGCAGCAACCCATAATTCCGGCGGGAAATGATGGCGCACTAATTAGCAATTTACAATATATGTTTGAGCATCCCCAGGAAGGCGATAACCATAACGCTGCGCCCTTTGCTCATTGCTACAGCCGCATGGCGGATATGATTTGTGATCTTGTCAGTCGCGGCAAAAATCCCCGTGTAATGTTGGATTACTCCGGCAATTTACTATGGGGATTGCGGCAAATGGGACGGGGGGACGTAATAGATAATCTCAAACGCATAACTTGCGATCGCACTTATCAGCCTTATGTAGAGTGGCTAGGGACGATGTGGAGTCACGCTGTAGTTCCTTCTACCCCAATTCCCGATATTAAACTGCATATCCGCGCTTGGCAACACCATTTTGCGGCGATTTTTGGCTGGGAAGCAATAGCTAGAGTTAAGGGCTTTTCGCCTCCCGAAATGCACTTACCTAACCATCCAGATACCTTATTTGAATTTGTGAAAGCAATGCTTGACTGTGGCTACCGTTGGGTAATGGTGCAAGAGCATTCAATTGAAACCTTAACCGGGCAACCATTACAGTATAAGCATTTGCCTCATCGTTTAGTTGCGCGTAATTCTCAAGGGGAAACTTTAAGTATTACCGCCTTAATTAAAACTCAAGGCTCGGATACTAAATTAGTCGCGCAGATGCAGCCGTACTACGAGGCAAAAACTCTATCAAGACAAAATTTAGGACAAGTATCCGTACCACCAATAGTTACTCAAATTGGCGATGGCGAAAATGGCGGCGTGATGATGAATGAGTTTCCCGGCGCATTTATGCGAGCTTGGGAGGAAATGGATAATGAGGTTGTCAGCGTTACAGGTACAGAGTATTTAGAATTGATTGAGTCAATCGGTTGTAGTGCTGATGACTTTCCGACTTGTCAAGCTATAGGACAACATCAGATTTGGGAGAAGGTAAATTCAAAGTTTGCGCCCGATGCGGTGAGTAATGCGATCGCGTCTCTTAAGCAAGATAACCCAAATTTTCATATGGATGGCGCTTCTTGGACTAATAATCTTAGTTGGGTAAAAGGCTACGAAAATGTTTTAACTCCCATGAATCAACTCAGCGCTTTGTTTCACGAAAAGGTTGATCCGGCAAGCACCCAGTCATCTAGCTATCGTCAAGCATTGTTACATAATCTTTTACTGCAAACCAGTTGTTTTCGTTACTGGGGACAAGGCGTGTGGACAGATTACGCGCGGGAAATTTACAGGCGCGGGGAAAAGATATTAACAGATAATTTTTAAGTCCGATCTAGTGCTAACAATAGCTGCAACAACATTTTTTTGGGCTTAAACTCATTTACAAATACTTTTAACTGACGTAGATGTGCCTGAATTAGTCCCGATTTTAATTATTTTGCTGCTAATTGCTACTACTGTAGCCTTGCTGTCCCGGAGGTTGCGTATCCCTTACGTCACGGGTCTAGTCTTAGCAGGGTTGCCCATTAACGAGCTATTGTCTCGTCGTATTGGGTTAGATCCATACCTAGTTTTAAATCTTTTTCTGCCAATCTTAATTTTTGAGGCTGGCATTAATACAGATGTCCGCCGCCTCCGCAGTACTTTTAAACCCATTGCTCTTTTAGCTGGCCCTGGGGCATTGCTTGCCACTGCTATTATCGCCGTACTATTAAAATTTGGGCTGGCACTAGCTTGGACACCTGCCCTCTTTTTAGGCGTAATTCTGGCAAATACAGATACGGTGTCAATGATTGCCGTATTTAAAGATATCCCCGTTCCTGCTAGACTTTCCACTATTGTTGAAGGCGAAACTTTATTCAACGATGCCGCCGCTTTAGTTTTATTCAACCTAATTTTAAAAGTATATTCCACGAGTTCCCTGACATTTTTAGAAGGAGTCCAAGAGTTCTTATTTGTGGCGGTGGGAGGCAGTTTAGTAGGTTTAGTTTTAGGCTACTTGAGCATACCTATATTTGCCCGTTTAAACGATCCTCTCAGCAGTCTGCTATTGACTGTTGCTGTTGCTTTGGGAACCTCTCAGGCTGGGCTGTTTCTTGGTGTATCCGGCCCTGTGGCGGTGGTGGTGGCGGGGCTAATTTTTGGCAATCTGGGACTTTCTCAAACTAATTCTGCGGGCGATCGCATTACCTTATTAAGTTTCTGGGAATATGCTGGTTTTGGGGTCAATACTTTTATATTTCTGCTCATTGGCATAGAAATAAATCCAGTCACCCTAAGTAAGATTTTGCCAGCAGTTTTAATTGCAGTTTTGGCTTACCAAATAGGGCGATTGCTTACAGTTTATCCCCTGCTTGCCGGAGTACGTTGGATTGATCGCTCAATTCCCTTGCGTTGGCAACATTTACTGTTTATCGGCAACATCAAGGGTTCGCTTTCAATGGCTCTAGCATTGAGTTTACCTATTAATTTACCAGGGCGAGAATATCTGATTACTCTAGTTTATGGCTGCGTTTTAGTATCGTTAGTAGGTCAGGGTTTAAGCTTGCCTTGGCTAGTAAAACGCTTAAAATTAGCTAAATTTTCGGAAACTCGCCAACAAATTGAGGAGTTGCAAGCTCAGTTAATTACAGGTAAAGCTGCACAAGATGAATTGGATAGCTTGTTAAAGTCAGGAGTATTACCCAAAGCCGTTTATGAAGAACTGCGGGCAGGTTATCAGGTACGAATAGCTGGGGCAGAAAAAACACTGCGAGACATCTACAACCGCCGTCCAGATACCTTAAATGCAAGTATTGGCGATCGCTCTAAACTTGATGCTGTTCGCCGTCGCTTGCTGCTGGCAGAAAAAGGAGCTTTGGGCGAGGCAATCCGCAAACAAATTCTTTCTCCAGAAATTGTGCGATCGCGCTTACAAAATATTGATGAGCAACTGCTAAAACTAGAAGATGATTAGGGACTAGGTGATTTCTGTAAATTAGTTTGTTTAATCACTTTACCCGGACTAATCCAAGAAATTCCTTGTTGCAACGTACTGCCAATCATTACCGCTTCTACTATTGGTTCAGAAATTTCTGTCTCGGCTACCCATTCCACAATAAAATTTGCGCCGCTACCGCCACTAGTATCGTTTCTAATCACAACAAAATCTGTGGAAGCTAAGGCATCAAGTTGAATGGGACGCTCTACATCCTGCCGGAGTAATTTACCATTCGTGTCATAGTAGCGTACCGCCGTAACAATCATTGGACTAGTCAAATCTGTATTACGAATACTCAATGTAGCTGCTAGATCGAAAGTTTTTTGTCGATTTTCATAATAAATATGGGAATAAATAGGCACATAAATAGTCTGCCCCATTACTGCCTGAAAATTTTGATCTAAAGTCACCATTTTGGGCGATGGGACTATTGGAGGCGGTGGTAATTCGGATGCGGTACAAGCAGTCAGAAAAATTAGCGCGAATTCTATACAAATTAGTCGATATAGCTTCATCCGAATTATTTACAACCTTCGATAAAATCAATAACTTGATGCAGCGATCCTGGCTTCGTTACAATTAGCGCCGTTGAACCCGATTCTAATACCGTACTACCGTTGGGAATTATCAAATCCTCATGAGGATGAGCTTGATAGCCAATGATTAAGGAGCCAGTGGGAAATCGAGGATCTTGAGCAATTTCGGCAACGCTACGCCCCACAACATAGCAATTTCCTGGGATAGCAAGTTTTAGCACTTCAATTTGTCCCTGCTCAAAGTGCATCATTGATTCTACTTGTGGATATTCAATCGCATTTACCATCGTTGATACGGCTAGATCCACTGTACTAACTATATGATTTGCTCCGACTATGCGTAATGGCTCGGCAAAATCGCGGTGGCGCATCCGGGTCAAAATATGCGGCGCTCCGTAGTGTTTGGCAAGCGTTACCATCGCTAAATTTAAGGCATCAATCCGCAATGCAGCTACTACTGAGTCAGCTTTACGAATTCCAGCTTCTAACAGCACTTCTGTACTTACAGCACTGCCTTCAAAAGCCATCACCCCTACTTGTTCGCGGGCATAACGGCAGGCAACAGGATCGATATCAATTACCGCCACCGTATGACCTAATTCTACAAGTCTGTGTGCCAAACTCAGCCCAATTAAACCGCCTCCACCAATTAGCACGTACATGGTAGTTGCCTTTTGACGCTCTCTTTGCTTTAGTCTACAAGTTACCAAGAAATTTTTCCTTGGGTATATTTCTAGCAGTTATCCTCTAAAGCCTCTGCTATGCGTAATTTAGCCGATCGCGATCGCACATTTGTTTCTAATTCCTCAGCCTGGGCGGTAATTGGCTTTTTGGTAATTACTCGCAATGACGGCGCGGCGCGTAAACTATGCTTTACTATCCGATCTTCCAAGCTATGAAAACTTATTACAACAATTCTCCCACCAGGCACAAGGGCTTTAGGAGCGCGATTTAGAAAATTCTCTATAGCTGTTAATTCTTCATTTACGACAATTCGCAAAGCTTGAAATACGCGAGTTGCCGGGTGAATTCTACCATAACGATATTGCCTCGGTACAGAATAGGCGATCGCCTCTGCGAGCTCTGTAGTAGTTGTAAATGGGCGTTTTTCCACTATCCGTCTGGCTATTCGCCGCGATAGTCTTTCTTCGCCGTACTTAAAGAAAAGATCTGCAAGCTCATTTTCATCCCAGCTATTAATTATTTCTGCGGCTGTCAAATCTCGCCGCCTGTCCATCCGCATATCTAAGGGCGCGGTATTACGAAAACTAAAGCCTCGTTCTGCTGTATCTAGATGGTAAGAGCTTACACCCAAATCTGCTATTATTCCATCGAAAGTGGCATTTTTATACTCAAAGTCGGCAAAGTTACTTAAGACAAACTGAACGCGATTACTATACTCAGCAAGACCTTGTTTTGCCGCAATAATTGCTTGTTCGTCCCAGTCAAGCGCCGTCACTCGGACATCAGCGTAAGCCTGTAAAATCGCTTCACTATGACCGCCACCACCTACGGTAGCATCTAAATAATGCCCACCAGGACGAATAGCTAAAGAGGCGATCGCTTCTTTGCTTAAAACAGGTACATGAAAAAATGCCTGTAACTCGCCTTCCTCAACACCAAGCTCCATATAATTAAATAAGCGCTACAAAATTAAACATCAAGCACTTAACATCTATAGTGCCTACTTACTTCAACTTACCGCTAATTTATAAGTATTTTTGGCGGCTCCATCTAAATAAGCACTCCAACAGTAAATTAATCACTTATGGCAAGGATAGAAACTAGAACTGAACCCATGATTCTAAACATGGGCCCTCACCACCCCTCAATGCACGGAGTGATGCGGTTAATCGTCACTTTGGATGGGGAAGATGTAGTAGATTGCGAACCCGTAATGGGCTACCTACATCGCGGTATGGAGAAAATAGCTGAAAACCGCACCAATATAATGTACGTCCCCTACGTTAGTCGCTGGGACTACGCCGCAGGGATGTTTAACGAAGCGGTCAGCGTCAATGCGCCCGAAAAATTAGCAAATATTCCCGTTCCTAAACGCGCCAGTTACATTCGCGTAATTATGCTGGAATTGAACCGGATTGCTAATCATTTGCTGTGGTTAGGTCCATTCATGGCAGATGTGGGCGCTCAAACTCCATTTTTCTACATTTTCCGCGAACGAGAAATGATTTACGACTTGTGGGAAGCAGCTACGGGTTATCGGATGGTGAATAACAACTATTTCCGTATTGGTGGAGTTGCGGTCGATTTACCTTACGGCTGGGTAGATAAATGTGTAGAATTTATTGAATATTTTTACCCCAAAGTTGATGAGTACGAGCGCTTAATTACAAACAACCCCATTTTTAGAAGACGGGTAGAAGGTATTGGGACGATTGGTCGCGAAGACGCGATTAATTGGGGGCTTTCAGGACCTATGCTCCGCGCTTCGGGGGTAAAGTGGGACTTAAGAAAAGTAGACCACTACGAATGCTACGACGATTTTGATTGGGACGTACAGTGGGAAACGGCGGGTGATTGTTTTGCTCGTTATTTGGTGCGGATTCGAGAAATGCGCGAATCTGTGAAAATTCTGCGTCAAGCAATTGCTGCGCTTCCCGGCGGACCTTTTGAAAACCTAGAAGCTAAACGCCTAACTGAAGGAGCAAAATCAGAATGGAATGGTTTTGATTACCAGTACATCAGCAAAAAAGTTGCGCCTACATTCAAAATTCCCAAAGGAGAGCATTATGCTCGAATTGAAAGCGGTAAAGGCGAATTAGGCATTTATTTAGTTGGTGATGACAACGTTTTCCCCTGGCGGTGGAAAATTCGCGCTGCGGACTTCAACAACCTGCAAATTTTTCCTCATATTGTCCGGGGGGTAAAAGTTGCGGATATTGTCACGATTTTGGGTAGTGTTGACATCATTATGGGATCAGTAGATCGCTAGAAGCATTGGGGCGTAAGGAATTGCGCCCCATCATATTATTTTTATTAAATAGTTAAGATTTCGCAAAAAATTTGTTATTAACGGAAGTTATTGCCGATCACATCAGGGCAAAAGGTAATCGCCCAATCACCTTTGCCGAATTTATGGAGTTGGCGCTGTACCATCCCCAGTATGGCTATTACACCACAAAAGCTGTGGATATTGGGGCGCAAGGTGACTTTTTTACTTCTCCTCATTTGGGTAAAGATTTTGGCGAACTATTAGCAGTGCAATTTGCCCAAATGTGGGAAATTATGGGACAACCCGTACCGTTTACGTTAGTAGAAATGGGTGCAGGGCAAGGCATTTTAGCGGTTGATATTCTCAAATATTTGTACAAGCATTACCCTAAATTTTTTAATGCCTTGCATTACGTCATTGTTGAAATATCTCCAGGCTTAAGGCAGAAACAACAACAATTGCAAGGTGTAGCAGATAAGGTTCAGTGGCGTAGCTTAGAAGAAATACCTGCTAACTCAATTGTTGGCTGCTGTTTTTCTAATGAACTGGTAGACGCAATGCCTGTTAATTTATTTTTACTCCAAGATGGACAATTAGGAGAAATTTATGTAACTATCTCCGAAGATAATAAGTTTATAGAAGTCTGTAGCGCCCCCTCTACCCCGAAACTAGCTCAGTATTTCGATTTGGTGGAAGTAAACTTAGCGCAATTAGCAAGTAACTATCGTAGTGAAATTAATTTAGCTGCTCTGGATTGGTTAAGTGAAGTAGCGCAAAAATTGCAGCAAGGGTATCTGTTAACTATCGATTACGGCTACGCGGCGGCGCGTTACTACAACCCAATGCGAAGTCAAGGAACATTACAGTGCTACTATCGCCACCAACACCATAACAATCCTTATATAAATATCGGTCAGCAAGATATTACTGCTCATGTAGACTTTACCGCTTTAGAGCGTTGGGGTGAAAAGTGCGGCTTGCACAATATCGGATTTACTCAACAGGGATTATTTTTAATGGGGTTGGGATTGGGAGAACGTATCGCCGCAATTTCTACTGATAATGCTAACAATTTGCAGCAATTACTCCAACGTCGTGAAGTATTACATCAGCTAATAGATCCCCAGGGACTAGGCGGGTTTGGCGTTTTAGTCCAATCTAAAGCCTTAACACCCGTACAAGTAGCTATTCCCTTGAAAGGTTTAATGACATCTATTTAAAAAATTCCAATTCTGTAAAAATTAAAACTCTAATATTGTTCAAGGGTACGAGCTTTTTCTGCCCCAGAGTAATTAAATTAGAACTGGTACACTAACAAAAAAGTAATTATGACTACCCACGATTTATTCATGCTAGTGCTACTGCTTTCCCCTGGTCTCTTACTATCGGTGATAATTATGGCAACCTTTGCGGCAGGCGGTTAATTTAAGCGCAAACTCGCCTAAATTCTTTTGCCTAAAATCTACACTAATAAGCTAGAGCTACAGATATGAAAGTTGCTGTCTTCAGCACCAAATCCTACGATCGCGATTTTCTAGAATCTGCCAACACTGAAGGTAGACACGATTTAGTTTTTCTTGAACCCCGTTTAACTTACGAAACAAGCACATTAGCTAATGGTTCACAAGCTGTTTGTGCCTTTGTCAACGACCAATTAGATGCTCAAACTCTTAGCAAACTAGCAAGCCAAGGCATAAAATTAATTGCCTTGCGTTCTGCGGGTTTCAACAACGTAGATTTAGCAAAAGCAGCCGATTTGGGGCTAACTGTTGTCCGCGTACCCACCTATTCGCCCTATGCCGTTGCTGAACACACTATAGGCTTAATCCTCGCTCTCAATCGCCGCATACATCGCGCTTACAACCGCGTCCGTGAAGGGAATTTTTCTTTAGAGGGACTTTTAGGATTCGATCTGCATGGTAAAACTGTAGGGATCGTTGGCATGGGCAGAATTGGCACTATAACAGCCCAAATATTGCAAGGCTTTGGCTGCAAGTTGTTGGCTTATGACAAATCACCTCCAGAAAGCCAAATCCCGCAAATAGATTATGTATCGCTGTCTCAACTGCTTGCTGCTGCTGATATCGTTAGTTTGCATTGTCCTTTAACTTCTGATACCCACCACCTAATCAACGCCCAAACGATCGCGCAGATGAAAACGGGTACTATGCTGATCAACACAAGTCGTGGTGCTTTAATTGACACAAAAGCGGTAACTATTGGCTTGAAATCAGGTAAAATCGGCTATCTAGGAATAGACGTTTACGAACAGGAGGGAGACTTATTTTTTGAAGATTTTTCTAATACAGTAATCCAAGACGATCTTTTTGAGCGCTTGCTTACCTTCCCTAACGTTTTGATTACAGGACATCAATCCTTTTTCACTATTGAAGCTTTAAAAAGCATTGCCGAAACTACTCTGTCAAATATCTCTGACTTTGAACAAGGGATATCTTGCTCTAATCAAGTTGATGTCAGTCAGCACTAGGGTTAAGGACAAAGCATCAACTCTAGGAATAGAAACTTTAATTTTTATTCCTGACGCTCTCTACCTTGGAGTTGATGAATCATTGGCTGAAAACAAGTAATGTGTAAAAATACTTGAAGCCGTTTTCTCTCTTTCCGAGGCGGTGCTGATAGCCAGGATATCGTCTATATAAACGATCTCAAAGTTGTCATTCCCAAAAATAAACACGGTAAAAAATTATGGAATCCCAACTGCAACAACAAGAATACACAGATACCACTCGTACAGAAAATATTGAGGTATCACCCGCAGGAAATATAGTAACTATACCGCCAAGCACTGAGTTGGAAAAGACATGGCAAAACGCAGGCGTGAAAGTTTCAGGCTTTTTATCCCAACTACCCGACTTGATAGGTAAGTTCTGGCAAGACTATAAGCAGCCAATTACTAGCCTTGGGTTGATTTTTGCTGCAATTATTACCGTCAAGGTAGTACTCGCCGTAATTGACGCTCTAAACGACATTCCTCTCCTATCCCCAACTTTTGAATTAGTTGGTATTGCTTATTCAGCATGGTTTGTTAACCGCTACTTGCTTCAGTCCTCTAAGCGTCAAGAATTGGCGCAAGAAATTGAAAAGTTGAAGCAACAAGTAGTTGGCAGTCAACAAATGTAATAATTAGTAAATCTATCTGTAAAAAACAGGCGATCGCGTACAAGAATGCGATCGCCTGTTTTTATTTTGGAATAGCTGCTGCGCCTACATAGGGCGATTGAATTGGCTCTAAACTACCATTGTGTACTAATGCTTGATATATCATTGCTGTAACTTCGGCGCGGGTAGCATTGCGATTTGGTGCAAGTAAATTGCGATCGGGATAATTAGCTACAAGCCCTGCTGCTGTTGCTGATGCAACTTTTTCTCTAGCATAGTTAGGAATTTGGGCAGCATCCCCATAAGACTGCAAAACTTGTTCCGAAGAAGTTGAAGGTGTGAGATTTAAGCCACTAGCAAGAGCAACCAAAACTTGCACACGGGGAATTTCTTGAATTGGGCGGAAAACATCACCCGGATATCCTTGCATAAACCCGGTTCTGGTGGCGCTGTTAATAGCTGGAATGCCCCAAAAATTAGTCGGGATATCTTTGTACTCCGTTGTCCCTGGAACAGGCTGGTTGTCGAAAGCAGTTTGCACTAATGCCGCAAATTCAGCGCGAGTTATAGGCTGATTTGGTCGAAAATAGTCTCCCGCATAGCCATTCACAATCCGACGGGCAGACAAGGCATTAATGTATGGACGCGCCCAAAAGTCTTGGGGAACATCAACAAACTCGACTGGCGTTCCTACTTTAGGAGTGGGGGAAGGGGAAGCTGAAGCTATTGTATTAGGTACGGGAACGACTGTTGGGAATCTTGGCGATCGCGTTTGCAGTTGTGTGGGCGGAACTTCTGGTGAAGCTGTAGTTACGGGAGGCAAGAATCTTGGTGTGGCTTCTGTTTCGTCAGTTGTTGGGTCAGGGATAAGCAGTGGTGTAGAATTGCGATCGCTTGAAAGAATGCGATCGAGATTTAAGGCTGCTGGGTTGCGAGATAGCGACCACCAGATGATCCCGCCAATAGCGCTAAAAGCAACCAAAATTCCGATAAAGTCATCAAAGCCTAAAGGAGTTCTGTCTGATGACTGCGGATCGGGGGGAGGCGAAGAATTTGTCATCTTGAGGAAAGCTTGTAGCAACGAAGGAATATAGCCAAATTAAGCCACTAACTAGCACTTTTGCGATACTCCTTTGGGATAGGTTTTTTGAATAATACATCTCTTGCATAAATCTTCATGCTCATCCTAAATCTAGGAGAGAGGCTGACAAATATTCAAACACATAGTCAAGCAAGCTCCACAGCTTTTGCAAGTTCTGAATACTTCGCTTCTCTAGGCTTAAGAGATTTAAGAGTCGTGAGACTGAGTGTTTTTTGTTGACCCAGCTTGGCTTCAAGCTCTTTTGTCGCCAGAACGAAAAACTGCCACTGATTTAAGTTCATCGGCTCGACGCTCTCTGGATCTTGATGGTCAAGTAGACAAAACACATATACATCTGCTGCTCTTGCTGGATTAGCGGCACGACTGTTAGCCTCCCAATCCCATGCCAGCTTGTGTTGAATGTCAAAGGAAATACGTGATGGTTTTCCTTTCCATGACTGCAAATATGCCGAAGATTTGACTTCAACCTTGACACCACTTGGGGAAATTACATCGATTGCATCCCACTCAACACGAGTTCCGATTGCAACACCTAAAGCAGAAGCAACAAGAAACTCAGCAAGTCTCCCTCTTAAAGCGTTGCCTAAAATATCTGAGCTTGACCACTGCCAGAAATCGAACAGCTTTATTCCAACTGGTGCGCCATCCTCTTGAAATAGCTCCTCGCCTGTTTTTCGCAATACATCTCTATACATATTTAAGTTCGTACTCGTTCATAAAAGCTGAAATTTCCTAAAGCACTCTTAATAAACTAGGAATACTATTTATCGCTGGTAGAGTGCGAATTTCATCTAAGGAAGCGTGAAAATCTCCTTCCCGGACATCGTGGGTGACAACCACAATTTCCGCTAAATTGTCATGGATGCCTGTTTGCACGACGGATTCTAAGCTAACCCTATGAGCGCCAAAACAAGTACCCAATTTGCCAATTACACCGGGATGATCTTGAGTGAGAAAACGGGCGTAAAAACGAGTTACAAGGTCTTCCATTGGTGACTTTTCACAGTATTCTTGATGAGAACAAGACATTAACGAATGCGGTTTAGCTGGGTCAGTTTTCAATACTGCCGCGATCGCCAAAATATCTGATACTACCGCACTAGCTGTTGCCCCAGCCCCCGCTCCAGGTCCAAAAAACATTACTTGTCCGATAGGTTCCCCTTCTACCAAAATTGCGTTGTAAACCCCATTAATACTTGCTAAAGGGTGGCATTGGGGGACTAAAGTTGGGTGGACGCGCAGCGATATATTAGGGCTAGATGGGTGGGATTTTTTGGCAATAGCTAATAATTTAATTACAAAACCTAGTTTTTGGGCATAGTCTATATCTGCCTTACTGACATGGCGGATACCTTCACAGTAGACATCTTGTAACTTAACGCGCCCGCCAAAAGCTAAAGAGGCAAGAATCGCAATTTTATCGGCGGCATCCAACCCATCCACATCTGCCGTCGGATCGGCTTCGGCGTAACCTAGTTTTTGTGCTTCGGCTAAGACATCAGCAAAATCGCTACCGCGATCGCGCATTGCTGTGAGAATATAATTTGTCGTGCCGTTAACAATGCCTGTAATAGCCGTAATCCGATTGACACTCAAAGATTGTTTTAATGGTTGAATAACAGGAATACCACCGCCCACAGCAGCCTCTAGCATCACATATACCCCGGCTGCATTAGCGGCGGTAAAAATTTCATCACCGTAACGGGCAATTACAGCTTTATTGGCAGTAACAATGTGCTTACCGTGACTAATTGCTTGCAAAATTAGCGATCGCGCGGGTTCTAGTCCTCCTAGCAACTCCACCACTATATCTACCGCCGGATCGCTGACAATATCTTCTAATTTTGTCGTAATTACCCCATCCGGCAAAGTTACAGCGCGGGGTTTAGCAGGCGATTTCACTCCTACTTGATACACTTCCACTTCTTCTAGCAACGCCTGACGACCAATAGGATCTAGTAACAATTGAACTGTACCTGTCCCTACCGTCCCTAATCCCAAGATTCCTACTTTAAAAGCCACAATGCGTCACCAACATCACCAAAAACTATTGTAGGGGTGTATTTACCATACACCCCTACTAATTAAGCTAACTGCTAGAACTATTTAGTAAGTTTCTACGTGCCAGCGACCAGCTTTTTTTATTTCCTTTTGGTAATCAATCCAATTGATGCCATCCGCCGCCGCCGCCGCCGACAACGCTTCATCAATACCGCCTTCCATACCCTTCAAACCACAAATATAGGCGTGGGTATTTTCTTTTTGAATTAACTTCCACAAATCTTGGGCGTGTTCTGCTACCCGATCTTGAATATACATTCTGCCGCCTTCGGGATTTTTTTGTTCGCGGCTAATCGCATAAGTCAAACGGAAATTGTCTGGATACTGCGCTTGGATTTCCTCTAACTCCTCTTTATAAAGAACATTTGGAGTAGTGGGAATTCCAAAAACTAGCCAAGCTAAACCTTTGAACTTATAGTCGGGGTTAGCTTCTTGTTCATTTTTTTTGAACATCCGCCATAAATAAGCTCTAAACGGCGCAATACCTGTACCTGTGGCAAACATAATTACATTTGCTTCCGTATCCTCTGGTAACAACATTTCCTTACCAACAGGCCCAGTAATTTTGACTTCTGTTCCTGGCTCTAGATTACACAAGTGCTTAGAACAAACGCCATAAATTGTTTCACCAGTTTCCGGGTGCTTGTATTCTAGCTGACGGACGCATAGAGAAACAGTTTTATCATCAACGCGATCGCCGTGACGAGTAGATGCGATCGAGTACAGCCTGAGCTTTTCTGGTTTGCCGTTTTTGTCTGTACCCGGCGGAATAATTCCAATACTTTGACCTTCAAGGTAGCGCAAGTCGCCAGAAGAAATGTCAAATGTTAAGTGTCTTACCGTACCAATACCACCGTCGCCGACTAACTCCTCATTAGAAACACATTGACCGATATAAGGAGCATTAGGACGATAAATATTTACAGGAACATCTTTATGTTTTTCAACCTTTTGCTTGGCTTGAGTCATGGGCTTGCCTTCTTCTGACTTTTGAGACGATAATCCATTTTCTGCTGACCCTGAAGAATTATTCTGTTCACTCTTAGCAGTTACAGTAGAAGAATTACTTTCATTATTTGCTGATGTTAAATAACTTTTAGGCTGATTGATATCTTGAAGTTGGATATTAACAATTTTGCCGCCCATACGAGTGATGCGCTGCATTTCTTGATTCATGCGGCTATAAGGCACTCTTATAAAAATATTGCCACTTTGACGAATAGGAGGAGTTATATTGTCAGTTGCTTCATTTTGACGTATGCCTTCCACTTCGTACACAAAGACGCGGCTACCAGCTTCGGTATTAGCTGCCCCATCTGCGGCGCTTGAATTATACATTGCTTAAATCTCTCCAAACCCTACTTAACTTATGGAAATTTATAACTTGCCACCAGACTTATGATACCGGATACCCGACTCTTAAAGCGCTGGTAAGGAAAGTCGCGCTTGGTTTGTTTAAGCAGATAAGAAGAATTAAGTTAAGATTTTTGTCGCGCTAAAAAAGCAATAGTTTAATTTTTTTTATAAAAATGTGCAACAAAACCTTAGCATAAGTACTGAGTCAGACGATAAAGCTTGACCTTTGGGCATTGTAGGAGAGATCCTATTTTGGTAAAATCTACAATAACAATAGTAGTAAATAATTACCACAGCACAATTTAATTGTTTCTTCAAGGGAAAAGCAATTAGTAGGTAAACGCATACCGAATAAATGGTCTAGTAGCTGATTGAGACTAGCGTAAGCCAGGAATGGGGAACGAAAAACAAAATAGAGCATAGCGTACTGCTTTATTGAGTCGCTACTTATTCAAAACCGCCAGGTAGAGAAAAGACAGCTATAGACGTAGAGCGTAGAAAACTTATTGAATTAATCATTTTGTTGATAGAGGAAAGCTATGACAAGTAAGCCGGATAGAGTGGTATTAATTGGAGTTGCCGGGGATTCAGGATGTGGTAAATCAACCTTTTTGCGTCGGTTAGCTGACTTATTTGGAGAAGAATTTTTGACAGTGATCTGTTTAGATGACTATCACAGTTTGGATCGAAAACAGCGCAAAGAGACAGGGATAACAGCACTAAATCCTAAAGCAAACAATTTTGACTTGATGTACGAGCAAATCAAAGCGCTCAAACACGGTCAATCGATAGATAAGCCCATATACAACCACGAAACCGGAGAAATAGATCCACCAGAACGAATAGGGACAAATCACATCATCGTAGTCGAGGGATTGCACCCCTTACATGACGAAAGAGTGAGGAGTCTATTAGATTTCAGCGTATATCTAGACATCAGCGATGAAGTCAAAATTGCTTGGAAAATTCAGCGAGATATGGCAGAAAGAGGTCATCGTTACGAAGACGTACTAGCAGCGATAAATTCCCGCCGTCCAGATTTTAGCGCTTACATCGAGCCACAAAAGAAATTTGCTGACGTAGTAATTCAAGTATTGCCTACTCAACTACTCAAAGAAGATAAAGACCAGAAAGTACTGCGAGTCAGGATGATTCAGCGCGAAGATGTAGAAGGCTTGGAGCCAGTATATTTATTTGACGAAGGTTCAACTATACATTGGACTCCATGCGGGCGCAAGCTTACTTGTTCCTACCCAGGAATGCAAATGTACTACGGGCCTGACCCCTACAGCCAAGACAATGTTTCGGTTTTAGAAATAGACGGTCAATTCGACAACTTAGACGAAGTAATTTATCTAGAAACCCACTTGAGCAAAACTTCTACTAAGTACCAAGGAGAAATGACCCATTTATTGCTACAACATAGAGAGTATCCAGGTTCAAACAATGGAACGGGATTATTCCAAGTATTAACAGGTTTGAAAATGCGGGCAACTTACGAACGCCTGACCGCAAAAGAAGCCAAGATTGCCGCCAAAGTGTAGAAATGCGCGATCGCACCAGCGAGAATTTTTAGGGGGACGCTAACAAAGCGTCCTTTTTTTTAGCCAATTCTTTACACCCCGGTGCGCCTGGTGTATATGTCAAAATTTTAAATAACAGCTTTCATAACTTAGTACTCCTGTCATGACCGCAAGTATCAACGACTTACCCATCATCTACGACCCCAAAATTGCCGAATCTAAATGGCAAAAGTACTGGGACGATAACCAAGTCTACAAAGCTGACCCTAACCACGGGGGCGAACCCTACTGTATTGTGATTCCGCCGCCTAATGTGACGGGAAGTTTGCATATGGGTCATGCTTTTGAAAGTACGTTGATTGATGTGTTAATTCGCTACCATCGGATGCAGGGGCGTAATACTTTGTGGCTCCCTGGTATCGATCACGCTAGTATCGCCGTCCACACAATTTTAGAAAAACAGTTGCAGGCGGAAGGTAAAAATCGCCAAGAGTTAGGACGGGAGAAATTTTTAGAAAAGGCCTGGGCTTGGAAAGCCAAGTCGGGTGGAACGATTGTTAATCAACTCAAAGGTTTGGGCGTGTCGGTGGATTGGTCACGGGAACGTTTCACTATGGATGAGGGTTTATCTAAAGCTGTAGTGGAAGAATTTACTCGTCTATTTGAGGAAGGACTGATTTATCGCGGTAAGTATTTGGTGAATTGGTGTCCCGCAACTCAATCGGCGGTTTCGGATCTGGAGGTGGAAAAGCAGGAAGTTGACGGGCATTTGTGGCACTTCCGCTATCCTTTTATGGATGGTTCGGGTTTTGTGGAAGTAGCGACGACTCGCCCGGAGACAATGCTAGGGGATACGGCGGTAGCGGTAAATCCGACTGACGATCGCTATCAGCATTTAATCGGCAAAATGTTGGAGCTACCAATTGTAGGGCGCTCTATTCCCGTTATTGCGGATGAATTTGTCGATCCAACCTTTGGTACGGGCTGCGTGAAGGTCACGCCTGCTCACGATCCTAATGATTTTGCTATGGGTCAGCGTCATGGGCTGCCAATGGTCAATATCATGAATAAGAATGGCACGCTCAGTGAAAATGCGGGAGAGTTTCAAGGGCAAGATCGGTTTGTAGCACGAAAAAAAGTAGTAGAACGTCTAAAAACTGAGGATTTTTTAGTCAAGGTAGAAGATTATAAGCATTCTGTCCCTTATAGCGATCGCGGTAAAGTCCCGATTGAACCATTGCTTTCTACTCAATGGTTTGTAAAAATTCGCCCCTTAGCTGATAACACTCTAGAATTTTTAGACGACCGCTCATCGCCTCAATTTATCCCGGAGCGCTGGACTAAGGTTTACCGCGATTGGCTGGTGAAATTAAACGATTGGTGCATTTCTCGTCAGCTTTGGTGGGGTCATCAAATTCCGGCTTGGTACGCTGTCAGCGAAACAGGTGGCGAAATTGCCGATAATACGCCCTTTATAGTTGCAAAAACTGAAGCGGAAGCCCAAGAGAGAGCTATTTTACAGTTTGGAAAGGATGTCAAATTGGAGCAAGACCCAGACGTGTTAGATACTTGGTTTTCGTCTGGGTTATGGCCTTTTTCAACTTTAGGCTGGCCAGAACAAACTCAGGACTTAGCCACTTATTACCCTACGTCTACTTTGGTTACTGGCTTCGATATCATCTTTTTCTGGGTAGCGCGGATGACCATGTTGGGCGGTCATTTCACCGGAAAAATGCCTTTTAAAGATGTTTACATTCACGGCTTGGTATTGGATGAAAACGGCAAAAAAATGTCCAAGTCAGCAAATAATGGCATTGATCCATTATTGCTAATCGATAAGTACGGTACAGATGCTTTGCGCTATACCTTGGTAAAAGAAGTCGCCGGGGCGGGTCAAAATATCCGCTTAGAATACAACCGCAAAACCGATGAATCTGCCGCCGTAGAGGCTAGTCGCAACTTTACAAACAAGCTGTGGAATGCTTCGAGGTTTGTGATGATGAATTTGGACGGTTTAACGCCGCAGCAGTTGGGACAACCGGAAACAGATTTAGAAAGCGCGGATAAGTGGATTTTGTCGCGTTTTCACCAAGCAGTGATCGAAGTAAGAAGTCGCATTAATAATTATGGTTTGGGAGAAGCAGCAAAGAGTCTGTACGAATTTATCCGGGGCGACTTCTGCGACTGGTATATTGAGCTAGTAAAATCTCGCCTGCAACCAGAATCAAGTGCGCCGTCGCGCCAAGCAGTACAACAAACTCTTGCCTATGTTTTAGAGGGGATTCTCAAGCTGCTACATCCATTTATGCCGCATATTACTGAAGAAATTTGGCACACCCTCACTCAAAGCAGCGACAGTAAAATCTTGGGATTGCAGTTGTATCCTCAACCAGACGAAACGCTAATTAATCTGGAGACAGAAAATAATTTTGAACTAATTACAGCTACTATCAGCAAAATTCGCAATCTTCGAGCAGAAGGTGATATTAAGCCAGGGGCGAAAATTCAGGTAATTTTGCAAAGTGAGAATGAAAGCGAACTTGATATCCTTACTCGCATCGGACAACTCCATATTTTGGACTTAGCAAAAGCCGAAAATTTGGAAGTTCAGCTAAAGCAAGATGCTGATTCCCTAGAAAATGTCATTTCTGGAGTAGTAGGAACAGTAGAAATCTTGATTCCTTTAGCTGGTGTAGTGGACACCGAAGCATTGCGAGGAAAGTTAAGAAAAACATTGAGTAAAGTAGAAGCAGAAATACAATCGCTATCCAATCGGCTCAGTAATCCTAAATTTGTAGATAAAGCGCCAGAAGATGTAGTTGAAAGTGTCCGAGATGCTTTGCAAGAAGCTGAAAAACAAGCAGAAATACTACGCGATCGCCTCCGCAATTTAACCGATTAAACAATCACGGGCGGATCTAAACGTCCCTACAACCCAAAAACCTATGCTCTACCTAGCTCAAGTCCAAAAAAAATTGCCAGGAAAAGTAGAACTAAGCCTACTAGCGCATCAACAAGCGCCCCATAAATGGCAAGTAGATGAACAAGGAAAAATAGTTTGTGCTGTCCAAGAGATCGCTTTCCCTGAAGGGGTGCTAGTTTTACTTGAACTATCCCCCCAAGGAGAAACGCTAAGTATTCAAGATGCTACAGCTTGGGTATTAGATATAGTTAAAACTTACTTAACTAGCGGCGTTACCCCAGCTTCCTTAAAAACAGAAACCGATAGATCCGAACAGTGGCGACAGTCTTTGACGTTACAAAACCAAGACCTAGCTAGGCGTTCTCTAGAAGTAGAAGCCCGTCGAGAACAAATCCAAGCATTGGAAGAAAGTTTTAAACGAGATAAAGAAAACGAAAATTCTCCCGAATCTTAGCTAGGAATTTTGAATAAATGGATTGCGATCGCACAGATCCGCCCTAGGGAGTGTTTTCAAACTGGTTATATCCTAAAAAATAGGCTTTTATAGGCATAGGGTATGTAAAATGAGGCGATTTAATTGACATACCCCCTAGAGGTTTACTCCGCTACAGAAGTCTGTTAAAGATTAACGTTGACTAGAGGAGCGCTCCTTTCAATTTGGAATCTGATACAACACCATCCCTAAAATACCTAAAATACTTAAAATGTATTTCTTTTTAGATACCTCTCTGCTATATCCTTACTTATTCAAGACTACCTATTCTTTTATTTTGCTCTAACAGTTTGTTAGCTGCAACATACAATTTATCGTATAGCTTCTGTATACTCCAAGAAATAATTGTGACTAAAACAAGACAAAAACCAACTAAGTATAGTATTTGATGAGTACCATTTTCGGGAAAATACAAGCTCTTTAAAGTTATATAAGTGGGGCGGTGAAATAGATACATAGCATAACTACCATAACTTAAAAATTCTATAAACCCGCTACTAACAAAAATATCTCTTTTTTGGTAACTTACAGCAAATATGAGGTACGAAAACGATAGTATCAAAGGAATTTTGGACAGACTAATTATTGACCAAGAGTCAACTTTCATCATATATTGCATTCCATAAGCAAGTATTCCAAAAAATAAGAAACTGATTGCATATTTAATTGAAAATATGCGATTTTGTACTCCATTAGTAGCACAATATATACCGACACAAAAGCATGGAAAATAAATCATAATCCTGATATCTGCACTGCCGATAAGCAACTGAAAAGTTAGCAGTAAACCCATTATCAATGTAATAGCTACAAGATATTTCTTCAAACTTACAGATAATCTAGCTATGATAGGCGCAACAAGGTAAAAGAGCATGATCATTGTTATGAACCACAATGTCATTGGAGCCGGCGTGTAAATCATGGAAACGAAAAATAATGACTTGAATGTGGTAGCACCATCATTTAATCCGTAGAGAAAAAACACAACAACAGCAAGGAAATACAATGGATAAATTCTAACTAATCGTTTCTTGTATAAGTCAATTATGCCTGCCGATTTCTTGGTAGATATACATATCAAGAATCCGGAAATGAACACAAATAGCCCAAGGACAATTTCAGTAAGTGCTGATGTAACAGAATTGTAATACTTTGGAAAAGCATCAGTGTAGTTGAATAAATGCCAATAACCGACAATATAGAAAACACTGAATGCTCTCAGGTAATCGACAAAAATAAACTTTTCTTTTGCCATTTAAACTTTTCTTTTGCCATTTGTAAAAGCTTGCTAAACTATTAGCGCTAGTTTTGTAAAAACTTGTTGAGAGCAAGAAATTCTTTGGAAAGATAATTAATTACGCAACCACTTCAAAGATTTCGTGGTTGTGTTGCAAAAAATAGTTAAGGAGCAGAGAATATTTGGAGCTAAAACAATCTACAGGCTACAACAAGTTTGAAAACACTAACTAGCCCCTCTAAAATAGGGGGGAAATATTAAAATCCATCTTTTTATTTATTAAGTTTTAACAATTACCGAGGTTTTGGCAACGCCGTTACCAATAACTGGAGTTTCGCTTTTAACTAATGTTTCTCGAATCAGACGAGCGATTGCTTTACTGGCTAATCGTCCAGCAACTTGTCTACCTATTTGCTGTACTCCTGGATTCATCAATAGTTGAGGAACTTGAGAACTAACTTTTGCCGCATCAAAACCGCGTGTCTCTTGCAAAATACCCCAAATTCTTTTTATATGTTCTAAAGTTTGTTCCTGTTCTGTTGTTGTAGTGGTTGGATTATCTGTTATCGCTACAGGCTTACCCCAAGGAACATTAAACAAGCGATCGCGCAAGTTGTGAGTAACACTTTCCAAAGCATCCTTACTCAAAGCATCTACTCCTTTAGCAAGTTCATCTATTAAGTTATTGCGAATTAAAGCCCCTCGTTCCGAGGATAAAAATTCTAAAGTCTCATCAAGTACTTGATTTAAGTTGTATTCATCACTGCTACGAGCATTTTTTAGCAAGTTCTCCAAGCGATTCCACCGGAAACGACCATCTTTAAATAGCAAGTCGCGCAAGGATTCTCGCAACTCTGGGGCTGGATCTGTCAATAATCGCTTAGAAATATAGGGGTATGCTTCACTAAGCACCTTAAAGTTGGGGTCGATGTAAATTGCAATCCCTTCTAGCGTTACTAGGGAGCGGATGATTAAAGCGTAGTAAGCAGGGACGCGGAAAGGATACTCATACATCAAAGCCGACAATTGATCGGTAATGCTCTTAAAGTTTAATTCCGCCACACTAGCACCCAAAGCATTACCAAAAATCTGTGCTAAAGCCGGAACAATTGGTACTAAGTCTGTTTCTGGTGTCAAAAAATCTAACTTGACATAATCGCGGGCTAAACCTTCAAAATCGCGGTTAACCATATGTACTACCGCTTCAATTAAGCCATAGCGTTGATAGGGTTTAATCTCGCTCATCATCCCAAAGTCTAAGTAAGCTAGTTGTCCGTCAGGAGTAGCTAACAAATTTCCCGGATGCGGATCGGCGTGAAAAAAACCATGTTCTAGCAACTGACGCAAAGAACACTGAACCCCCACTTCAATAATGTAACGGGCATCAACTCCTTGAGCGCGGATGGCATCTACTTGAGTTAGCTTAGTTCCTACTACCCATTCCATCGTTAAGACGCGACGGTGAGTGTATTGCCAATAAATTTTTGGCACGTAAACATCTTTTAGATGCCCGTATAGCTTGGCAAATCGCTCGGCATTTTCGCCTTCATTGATGTAGTCCATCTCCTCAAAGATGCGTTCGCCAAATTCATCTAAAATCGCTACTAAATCGCTACGCAAGCTTTTAATATTTTTGTTTGCCCAACTCGCCATGCGGCGCAAAATATACAAATCTACCGCTATTTTTGCTTGTAAATCAGGACGCTGCACCTTGACTGCAACCGTTTCTCCGGTTTTGAGCTTGCCTTTGTATACCTGTCCCAAAGAAGCCGCCGCTATAGGTTCGGGCGATAATTCTGCATAAATTTGGTCTGGGCGATCACCTAATTCTTCTTCAATAAATTGATAAGCAATTTCGTTAGCAAAGGGCGGTATCTGATCTTGCAGTCGCGTCAACTCCTCTAAATACGCTGGCGACACTAAATCCGGGCGAGTAGACAAAGCTTGCCCAATTTTGATATAAGCAGGCCCCAACTTCGTCAACAATTCTTTTAGTTGTACGGCGCGTTTAGGCTGATTGTGAGTTGCAACACCTCTTTGCTTATCCCACCACAAGCCCAAAGCAAAACTTACAGAGGGAAGTATTACAGTAAAAATACGTCCCAATACTTCTAGCGGCTTTTTACGGTAATGGGCAGCAATTGTCACTGGGTTGTAGCGCAACAACTCTGGCTTCACAATATTGACAACTTCGTTACTAGGTTCTAGCGGTTTTTGCCCATTCAAATTTGCCTTAATAGCTATGTCTTGTTCAACGGTCATTATTTGTCCTGGTGCATCAACCTGGAGTTTTACTAAGTTGTTCTGATCATTCATAGATATATAACCGCATTGCCGCGACACATTAAGTATTGTAACAAGGTGGGATCATAAGTTGATTTGTATATTGGCTCTAGCTTGGCGAACCTACAGTATTTAGCTGCTGATTACTCATTCTCACTTGCCGCGATCGTAAATTAGTCTAACTAGGGATTGATTAATCCCTTTGCTTGCGCCTCGTTTAAAATTAAAGATAGTCTCTCTTAGAACCATGACGCTTCCTGAATTTCAAGACGCTTTCGATGTCATTGTAGTAGGCGGCGGTCACGCAGGCTGTGAATCAGCCCTAGCTGCCGCCCGTCTAGGCTGTCGTACTCTGTTACTCACCTTGAATCTAGACAAAATTGCTTGGCAACCATGCAACCCTGCCGTAGGAGGGCCTGCCAAATCGCAATTAACCCATGAAGTAGATGCCCTCGGCGGCGAAATTGGTAGAGTTAGCGATCGCACCTACCTGCAAAAGCGAGTATTAAATGCGTCTCGCGGCCCCGCCGTATGGGCATTACGAGCGCAGACAGACAAGCGCGAGTACGCCCAAGTAATGAAAGAGATTGTCGAAAACCAAGAGAACTTGACAATCCGCGAAAGTATGGTCATAGATCTAGTAATCGGCGCTAACGATGAAGTAATTGGCGTTGAAACTTATTTCGGCGTAGCTTTTCAAGCAACCGCAGTTATTTTAACTACAGGGACATTTTTAGGCGGACGAATTTGGGTAGGGAATAAATCAATGCCTGCGGGAAGGGCGGGAGAATTCGCCGCCGAAGGCTTGACAGAAACATTGAACAAACTAGGCTTTGAAACCGGCAGGTTAAAGACTGGGACACCAGCAAGAGTAGACAGGAAATCAGTTGATTACAGCAAGTTAGAACCCCAACCCGGCGACGAGGAAGTACGCTGGTTTAGTTTTGACCCTGATGTGTGGATAGAACGCCAGCAAATGCCCTGCTATCTTACCCGCACCACTGCCCAAACTCATCAACTAATTCGAGATAACCTACACTTGTCTCCAGTTTATGGCGGCTGGGTAGATGCCAAAGGGCCGCGTTATTGTCCTAGTGTTGAGGACAAGATAGTTCGTTTTGCTGATAAAGAAAGTCATCAGATTTTTATCGAACCCGAAGGGCGAAACATTCCCGAACTATACATTCAAGGCTTTTCGACAGGCTTACCCGAACCAATCCAGTTGCAAATGCTGCAAACTTTGCCAGGATTAGAAAGCTGCGTCATGCTACGCCCTGCTTACGCTGTGGAATACGACTACTTGCCAGCAACCCAGTGTTACCCTACTTTAATGACGAAAAAAGTTCAGGGTTTATTTTGTGCAGGGCAAATTAATGGCACAACAGGCTACGAAGAAGCTGCGGCTCAAGGGATTGTCGCGGGAATTAACGCCGCTCGGTATGCCCAGCACAAAGAAATGATTGTTTTCCCCCGCGAACAAAGTTATTTAGGTACATTAATTGACGATTTGTGTACCAAAGACTTAAGAGAGCCTTATCGAATGCTGACAAGTCGTTCGGAGTATCGCTTGCTGTTGCGATCAGATAATGCGGACGAACGGCTCACACCTGTAGGTAGAAAAATTGGCTTAGTTGGCGATCGCATTTGGGAAATATTTACGCGCAAACAAGCTAATATTACCGCCGAAAAAGAACGGTTGCACTCGACGCGTATTAAAGAACACAGCGATATTGCTAAACTAATTGTTGCCGATACCCAACAAGTAATCAAAAACTCAATTACTTTAGCCGATTTACTCCGTCGTCCGGGATTTCACTATGTCAATTTGGAACATTACGAACTTAGTAATCCGACTCTCACTACCGCAGAAAAGGCAGGTGCAGAAATTGATATTAAGTATTCTGGTTACTTGCAACGTCAGCAAAATCAGATAGATGCGATTTCTCGTCACGCTAATCGTCCGTTACCAGGGGATTTAGATTACTCAGCAATTGAGACTCTTTCTAAGGAAGCAAGAGAAAAACTGTCTAAGGTAAAGCCTTTAACCATCGGTCAAGCCGCTAGAATTGGTGGAGTCAATCCCGCCGATGTCAATGCCTTGCTAGTTTATTTAGAATTTCGTTCTCGCAATGCTACTCCAAATCAACCAACCATCTTAGCCTAAAATATTTACTCCAAGGAGTTCTAAAAGTGGGATTATTTGATGATTTCAACCGTTTTCTTGAAAGTCGTTTAGAAGAATTTTTAAAAAATAATCCCCATTTGGAGTTAGAAGCACTTTTAGAACAATTGCGCGAACAAGAAGAAGATACTTTAAGATTAATTGCCGACTTACAACTCCAGGAAAAGCGAAGTCAAGATGAAATTCTTGCTAAAGCTCAAGAAATTCAACGCTGGCATATTCGGGTAGAAAAGGCAAAAACGGCTAATAGACTAGATTTAGCCGAAGCCGCCCAACAAAGGGAAGCAACCCTACTCAGGGAAGGAAATCAACGCTGGGGACAAATGCAAGGCATAAAAGAACGCATCACCCAAGCAAAAGAACTCCTCAAACGCATTCAGCAGCGCCGTCAAGAGGTGCAAACTAAGGTAACCCAGTCTCAGGCAACTCGCAATAGTTACGGGGGTTCTCAGCGCCTAGAAACTGCTGGATGGAATCAAACTCGTACTCCTTACGGCGCACCCGATCCTTTAGATGATGCGTTTTTACGTTGGGAAACTCAAGACGAATTAGAGCAGATGAAGCGAAATATGGGACGAGGTTAAAAGTAACTTTTAAATTTAGTTTGTTTATTATTCTGGCTTTTTGATAGAGCCTGATTGTTTGATTTGTAGAGAATTAGCGATCGCGCTTACTTCATCTTTCAACGGCAAAAAGAAGCCCAGGCGCTTATTCGCATTAGAAGAAACCGCCAAAACTGCCCCCCCTAAAATATAAAAAGGCAGTGGTAAAATTATGTGCTGCGCCCATTGGTAAAGCTCGGCGATCGCAAATAACACGAAAAAACAAGATAACCAAACTTGCATAGTTTGCACCAATTAGCTAAAGGCAAATATAAACCTATTTAGTCCGTTTGGCTAGATTATCGCAACTAATTTCGTTGGCTCAAAAGGTTTAGTAATTTTAATTACAACACTATTAAAGTAAAAAACCTCTCATAAAAGGAGAGGAAAGCAAGATTATTAGTTAATACACAGATAGATAAATCTAGTAGGTTTAAGCTTTAGGTGTACTAACAGGGCGACGACGCAAGAATTGGAAAAACGGTATGAGCGCGAGTCCAAATAATGTACCTGGTTCTGGGACTGGTTCTGCTGTGCGATCGCGTACACGAGCAGCAATGTCTGGATTATCGCTAAATACGCCATCAACTCCCAAAGCAAAAAACTGCTCGTATTCTAGTTCGGGATTGCCATTGTAGTCGGGAGCCAAGAAAAAGTCTTCGCGGCGGAATGTGTAAGGATGCACTAGCAAGCCCGCAGCATGAGCATCGTCAATTAGGGTAGTAGGAGTTTGCAGCACTGCATCTGCGGCGCTAATTACACCATCACCGTTAAGATCGTCTGGCTTACCGTCTCCGTCTGCATCTACTGTTCCGGCAGGAAGTATTAGCCGCTTAAAAGGGCCTATACCATTTGCGTATTCGGCAACTCCCGCTAATCCATCAGGAGTTAATAAGTCGCCGTAGGTGCGAGTAATTCCATTAGCAACAAAATCATAAGGTTGAACTGTAGCCTCGTCGTACAACTGTACCAAAGGCACATCAGTTAAAGTCCTCAGATATTGCAGATTGCTAACTTCAAAAGATTGAATAAATACAGGAGCGTTAGCCCCTGTTAATCCGTTAGCACTAAGAGTAGCGACCAGAGGTTCTTCTAAAGATAGTCCAATTGAATTAAAGTAAGTAGGATGCTTAGTTTCTGGATAAATACCAATAGTCCGTCCAGTTTCTAAACTTTTTTGCGCCGCTAAGTCGATTACTTCTTGCAATGTCGGGACTTGATATAATCCATCGTAAGTAGCTGAATCAGGACGCAGTTGAGGAATTCGCTCTTTAGCAGTTAGTGTTTTTAGTTCAGCTAAGGTAAAATCTTCTGTAAACCACCCTGTAATGGCTACGCCGTCAACTGTCTTGGTAGCTAGGCGAGCGCTAAATTCAGTTCGGGTAGATACGTCAGTAGTCCCAGAAATCTCATTTTCATGACGTGCAACCAACACACCATCTTTGGTAGAAACTAAATCAGGTTCGATATAATCAGCCCCCATTTGAATTGCCAATTCGTAAGCTGCCAAAGTATGTTCGGGACGGTAGCCACTAGCTCCCCGATGTCCAATAACAATTGGCTCGGCTCCATTTAAAGTTGCTGCGGTTACTTGACTTGCGCCCAAAACTGTCAAAAATGTTGATGTTAGTATTGCTAAGTGGGAAAGCCGAATCATATTGCACTCTCGAAACTAATTTCTCAAAATGACAAATATAAACTGGAGGCAATGTATATGTTATTGCTATCCATAGTCATTTTGAAAATGCTTGTACATAGTAAATTTACTGAGGTAGGATTAAGGCTAAATTAATTACAGTTTAAAGTTTGTAACTTAATGGAGGTTTAGTAATTAGTAAGATTAAAAAATAGCAAGCTAGTTAATCTCAATTTCTCCGGTAAGGTTAGAGCAATAAAATTCTTGCTAAAGAGTCAATAATCTGTATTTCAATTAAGACAATATCTTAATTATTAAAACTCTTAACCTTCGTGATATTGTGCTTTGCAATTACTCGCAGATGAAGTTTTTTGGCTAAGGACATTACAGTAAAAATAGCAATGACAAAAACAACTAAAACTATAATTGCATCAATCATCATTGCCAATTTCTGTACAAATTTATACTTGTAAAAGGACATAAGAGGCGATCGCCCTCTCAAAAATAACTTTAGAAGAAAATTTGCTGCCAAACTATAGGTTGCAAGGCGACAGCTAAGATAAATATGTGGCGCTCGGCAAAATTAAGAGAGACTCTGTGGAATCCCCGACCTTAGAAACAAAGCAGCGAGCCAGTGAGTTGCAAAGTCTGTTGCAGCAAGCAAGCTATGCTTACTACGTCCTCGACAACCCCATTATGGAGGATGCCATATATGATCGCCTGTATCGAGAATTGCAGGAGCTTGAAACGCAATATCCAGAACTAATCTCGCCCGATAGCCCCACAGCGCGAGTGGGAGAAAAGCCCGCAACTGGGTTTAGATCGCTGCAACACAAAATTCCTCTATACAGCTTAGAAAATGCCTTTAATATTGAGGAGTTGCAAAACTGGGAAAAACGCTGGCAGCGTCAAGTTCCTAGTATTAAAGTAGCTGAGTATGTATGCGAACTAAAAATTGATGGTTCCGCTTTAGCACTAAGTTATGAAAACGGCATATTAGTAAGAGGTGCAACTAGAGGTGATGGCGTAACAGGAGAAGACATTACCCAAAACGTGCGGACAATTCGCTCAATTCCGCTCAAATTGCAGTTAGAAAATTGTCCTCCCCTAGTCGAAGTTCGTGGTGAGGCATTTTTACCCCTAGATGTATTTCAACAAATTAATCAAGAAAGACTTGCAGCCCAAGAACAGTTATTTGCCAACCCGCGAAATGCAGCAGCAGGGACGTTACGCCAGCTAAATTCAAAAATTGTCGCCCAACGCAAACTAGATTTTTTTGCCTACACTTTGCATATTTCTGAGCAAGACGATACAAGTATTGCCCGTACTCAATGGGAAGCCTTGGAACTATTGCAAAAAATGGGCTTTAAAGTAAATCCCAATCGTACCTTATCCCCCACATCCCAAGAAGTTGCCCAGTACTATCAGCGTTGGGACACCGAACGGTTAAACTTGCCTTACATGACCGATGGCGTAGTCGTAAAAGTAAATTCCTTCAGCCTGCAAGCACAACTAGGATTTACACAAAAATTCCCTCGTTGGGCAGTAGCCCTAAAATACGCCGCCGAAGAAGCCCCCACTCGCGTCGAAAACATTGCTGTCAATGTAGGACGTACAGGAGCCTTAACCCCCCTTGCTCAAATGCGCCCAGTCCAACTAGCAGGAACAACGGTTTCCCGCGCTACATTGCATAACGCCGATCGCATCCGCGAACTAGATATTCGGATTGGCGATACTGTAATAGTTCGTAAAGCTGGAGAAATTATCCCCGAAGTGGTGCGAGTATTGCTGGAATTGCGATCGCCGGATGCCCAAATCTTTGAAATGCCTCAAGATTGTCCCGTCTGCAACCAAAGAGTAGTCCGCACCTTGGGCGAAGCTGTAACTAGGTGCGTAAACGCTTCTTGTCCCGCCATCCTTAAAGGAGCGATAGAACATTGGGTAAGCCGGGATGCTTTAGATATTAACGGTATGGGAGAAAAACTAGGACATCAATTAGTAGATAAAGGTTTAGTACATTCGGTTGCTGACATTTATGATTTAACCGCCGAAAAGCTGCAAACCTTAGAGCGGATGGGTAATAAATTAGCAGAAAAATTAGTAGATGCGATCGCCCAATCAAAAACTAAACCTTATTCACGAATATTATACGGCTTAGGTATTCGTCATGTAGGCAGCGTCAACGCCCAAACCTTAACTCAGCAATTCAAGAGCGTAGAACAACTGGCACAAGCCGAGATTGAAGACATAGCAGCGGTCTACGGCATTGGCGCAGAAATTGCCGGATCTGTACATCAATGGTTTCGCATCCCCGCAAATCAAACCTTAATCGCTCGGCTAGAAAAGCTGGGCTTGCAACTAGAAGCAGAACAAACAGAAACTTCAATAACTCCACTAAACGGTAAAACCTTTGTTATTACTGGAACCTTACCCACCTTAAAAAGGGAAGAAGCCAAAGAATTAATCCAAAAAGCCGGAGCAAAAGTAACCGATTCCATCAGCAAAAAAACTGATTACTTAGTTGTAGGCGAAGAAGCAGGCTCTAAACTCGCAAAAGCTCAAAAATTAGGAATTACCTGCTTAGAAGAATCCCAACTATTAGAACTCCTAAATCACTAATCTTTGCTCTGCGCCCAGGTTTATTTATGCAACTCCATCAAAATTCCGGTAACTGGCGCTTAGGACTAGCCTTATCCCTATTAACTGTTCTCCTCTGGGGAATATTGCCTATTGCCCTCTCAATCGCCCTCCAAGCCATAGATGTATATACGCTAACTTGGTTTCGATTCTTGCTATCTTTCGCTTTATTAGCCATTTATTTAGCGCTGCGTAACCAACTCCCAAAAATCTCGACAATTCGATCGCCTACTTTCAAGCTACTCGCGATCGCAATTCTTTTTCTAGCCATCAACTACCTACTATTTGTCCAAGGATTAGCCCAAACTTCTCCAAACAATGCCGAAGTTTTAATTCAAATCGCCCCGGTAGTATTTGGACTAGCGGCGATTACATTTTTTAAAGAAAAATATACCTTACAGCAATGGATTGGCTATGTCGTACTTACTCTAGGCTTTAGCGTCTTTTTTCACGAACAGTTAAACAATCTACTTACTGCTCCTAGAAAATACTTAATTGGTAGCGGCTTACTTGCGATCGCTGCTGTTGCTTGGGCAATCTATGCTTTAGCTCAAAAGCAGTTGCTTCAAAAATTATCTTCCTTCAGCATCATGCTATTTATTTATGGCGGCTGTAGCTTGTTGTTTACGCCCCTAGCAAAACCCCAACTCATTTTTGCTATGAGTCCTTTGCCAATAGTCGCGTTGGTATTTTGCGGCTTAAATACGCTCGTAGCTTACGGAGCGTTCGCGGAAGCCTTGGAGCATTGGGAGGCCTCGAAAGTAAGTGCGGTACTCGCTCTAGCTCCAATTGTGACCTTAATATCCGTCGATGTGGGATCGTCAATAATGCCGCAAGTAATTAAACCTGAAAATCTGACATTTTTGGCAATAATTGGGGCAATAATGGTAGTTTCTGGCTCCATCTCGATCGCACTCGGCAAATCATCGGTTCAAAACCCACCAAGGAGCAGTTGACTATGCTCAAAAGGCAAAGCCCCCTACAAACAATTGCGATCGCTATTTCCTTACTTTTACCATCAGTAATATTACCCCGTCCAACTTTTGCCGCCCAACGCATCTACGCTTCTTATGCGACACTAGAGCGCTCAATTTCCGTTGATGCCTTGGAAATCTACGCCAAAGAAGGCAAGATTAATGACGATTTGGCCGCCTATGCCAAATATGCCGAACCACGAGTAATGCAGCAGTTGCGGCGTGTTTTACTTACCCGGATAAATTTAGATGCGATCGCCATTTCTCAATTTTTTTACACACCTCAAGGCGAAGATTTACTGCAAAGAATTGGGCAAATTATTCAAACTGAGTCTAGGCAAACAGGCATTTATGCTTTGCGTTCTGCCTTGGTGTTGGCGGCGGCTGATTCCGAAGGATTGACATTACTAAATGTTTTACGTCACTTCCCCAGCAACAGTATTAGGGTAGATTTGAGACGCAGTTTGCAGCTTGCGGATCAAGTAGAAACTATCATCAATCGCACCAATAGCGCGGTTACTTCTATTGCCCGACACTCTGAGACTGAAGCCAATACCGGATTAAAAGTAGATTTTTCTCAACTACCCGATCTCCGTAGTAGTGGACGTTTTCAGTGGAATAAACAAACGTTGACGCTAAACGATAAAAGGCGTGATCGCGTTTTTATTGCAGATTTTTACCTACCGATTACTTCCCGCCCTGCACCCGTGATTGTCATCTCTCATGGTTTAGCTTCTGATCGTAATACTCTGGCATATTTAGCCACGCACTTAGCTTCCTATGGCTTTGCTGTTGCCGTTCCCGAACATCCTGATAGCAATACCGAAAGATTTCGATTGCTGCTCACAGGACGCGCTAGTACCGCCGACGAACCAAGCGAATTTATCAATCGCCCCTACGATGTCACCTATCTGTTAGATCGCCTCCAGGCTCTTGACGACGCTGACCCTACTTACCAACTCAACTTAAACCAAGTGGGAATTATTGGGCAATCTTTTGGCGGTTACACAGCTTTAGCTTTAGCTGGCGCTCCGATTAACTTCCCCCAACTCCAAAAAGATTGTAAAGATCGCGTTAATGCTTGGAATATTTCTCTACTACTGCAATGTCGCGCTTTAGAATTACCCGTAACTCAGTACAATCTACGCGATCCAAGGATTAAAGCCGCGATCGCTATTAATCCTCTTAGTAACAGCGTCTTTGGTGAAGACAGCTTAAGTAAAATTAAAATTCCCTTAATGATTGTCAGCAGCAGCAATGACACCGTTGCTCCAGCTTTATCCGAACAAATTATTCCTTTTAGCTGGCTTACCACTGATAAAAAATATCTAGTCTTGTTTGAAGGTGGAACGCACTTCTCCGCACTTTCTGAACCTGACCCCGCTACCAATCCTCTGGCTCTGCCATTTCCGATCTACGGTTCTCATCCCACCCTAGTTAAGCGTTATATGAGAGCCTTGAGTGTTGCTTTTAGTGAAGTTTACGTCGCCAACGATCCCCAATATCTACCTTATTTAAGTTCTAATTACACAACAGCGATCGCTCAAAGCGTTTCGCAAGTTCGGCTTGTCCAATCTTTACCCGCAGATCTGCGATCGCTTGTTGATGCTAAATTGCCTAAATAAAAGCCGATTAAACCGCTTTGTAACTCGCTTCTAGAGTATCTTTTAACGGCATCCACCGAAATGTGCGATCACCGCCTCTTTCTATGGCTATTTTTACTCTCGGCTCCAGTTGAGGTAATGAAGCTAAGTATTCTACTTCTTGATTTGAAAGTAGATGCCCTTCGAGCATCCATAACACTAACCCTTTAGACTTTGGCGGTAAATTTTCCAAATGGTAATTGACTAATGGTGGTAAATAATACACCCGAATCTCTTTTTTCCCTAAATGAGCGGGACGCACTCCATGTACCCCCGTTAGATAAGCAGCCAAGTCTCCCAAACCACGAGCAGTCATTTGTAAAGTTGTATAGCCCGCCGCTCGTAGCCTTCTTTGGTAGCGTCCTTCGTAACCTCCCTCCGGTGGCACGTACAAACCCAATGCCCCCGATTTTTCCAAATCTCGAATCAGTTGCTTGCCAGTGGTAATTAGTGCCATTACTTTTGTTGTCAACTTACTTAATATTTTTATTATCTCTAGGTATGGAACTTAAAGCTGCCTGCAAGGAATTTATTCTATCTCGTATATTTTCCAATTCCAATACGTTAGTTGCCAATTTGGCTATACTCATATAAACTAATAGATTGTGGTCAAAATTGTTGAATTTAACTATAAAGTAAGCCTTCGCTGGTTCGAATAGACATGGATAAATAATGATTTTATTCGCTAAATATCGAACCAAGTTAAGCAATAATAGTTCAATTACAATGTAGCAGCCCAAAAGCCAGGAATAACTAGCTATAAGCTATTAGTAGCCTTACAGACTTGTTATTAGCACAATTTAAGTGCAGGATACTAAGCAAATTGATACGCTTAAGTCCTCAAAAGAACCTGGAATTTGTAGAAGCGATTTCTTGCTAATGTTGGCAATTGCTTAACAACCATCAAAAGCGGAAGTAACCGCGATTATTGGGAGAGTTTCGGGTAATGCTGAGATTCTGCCTAGGTTAGCCTGTGCCGTAACTAAGCATTACTGTTGCTAGGTAGTAATAGTTAAAACAACTAGATTTGCAAACTATATTTGTAAATCTAATGTCCACTCCATGCGTGAAATAAAGGAGAACCAGAAAACTCGTGTCTGTAGGTATCCTCGGCACCAAACTAGGCATGACTCAAGTGTTTGACGATACAGGAAAAGCTATTCCTGTAACCATCGTCCAAGCCGGACCATGCACTGTCACCCAAATTAAAACAACTCAAACCGACGGTTATAGCGCCATCCAAGTTGGATTTAAAGAAGTAAAGCCAAAATCGTTAAATAGACCAGAATTAGGGCATCTAAGTAAGTCTTCAGCACCTCCATTACGTCATTTGCGCGAGTATCACGCCGATAACTCCGGTGAATTTACTCTGGGTCAGCAAATTACAGCAGATATATTTGCAGCAGGGCAAATTGTTGATGTAGTAGGTACAAGTATCGGTCGGGGTTTTGCTGGTTTTCAAAAACGGCACAACTTTGCCAGAGGACCAATGTCTCACGGTTCCAAAAACCACCGAGCGCCTGGTTCTATCGGTGCAGGTACTACTCCCGGTCGTGTCTATCCAGGTAAGCGGATGGCAGGACGTTTGGGCGGTAAGCAGATCACAATTGGCAAACTAACCATAGTTAGAGTAGACCCAGAACGCAACTTGTTATTAATCAAAGGGGCAATTCCTGGCAAACCTGGGGCGCTGTTAAGCATCGTACCAGCCAAAAGGTTGAAACGCTCCACCACTTAAAAAGTAAAAGTCAAATCGATAGCTGCTAGCGCAAGCGCAAGCTATATGCGAGGTAAACCAATATGGTTGATTGTGTAGTAAAAAATTGGCAAGGCGAGGAAGTTGGACAAGCAACTTTAGAACTAAAAGTTGCTAAAGAGCAAAGTGCCTCTCATGTTGTCCACCGCGCTTTAGTGCGCCAACTAGCTAACGCTAGACAAGGCAACGCTTGTACGAAAACGCGCGCGGAAGTCCGGGGCGGCGGTCGCAAACCCTGGCGGCAAAAAGGTACAGGTCGCGCTAGGGCGGGTTCAATTCGTTCTCCATTGTGGCGTGGCGGTGGCGTAACTTTTGGTCCTAAGCCTAGAGACTTTGAGACTAAAATGAACCGCAAAGAGCGCCGTCTAGCGTTAAGAACGGCATTTTTTAGTCGTACTGACGACATGATTGTAGTGGAAGAATTTGCTGCCGAGCTATCTAGACCAAAGACTAAAGAATTGATGAATGCGATCGCCCGTTGGGGAATTGATAGCAACGCCAAAATTCTTTTGATTGTAACGGAACCAAACCAAAATATTTATCTGTCAGCCCGTAACGTTGCAGGTTTAAAAATGTTTCCGGCAAATCAGTTAAATATTTACGATGTTTTGAACGCCGACAAAATTGTTACGACTACTGCCGCCTTAGCAAAAATTCAGGAGGTATATAGTGACGCAGTTTGAGGAGCGCAATCTACCAGACTTAGTACGCCGCCCAATTGTTACCGAAAAAGCTACGCTGCTGATGGAGCAAAACAAATACACATTTGAAGTAACTCCCCAAGCAACCAAGCCCGCAATCAAAGCCGCTATAGAAAGCTTGTTTCAAGTCAAGATACTCAAAGTAAACACCCAAATGTCACCGCCCAAAAAAAAGCGAGTAGGCAAGCATACTGGGTATAAGCCGCAATACAAAAGAGCGATTGTTACTTTAGCCCCTGGCGATGAAGAAAAAATTAGGCAAGCTCTGTTCCCAGAAGTGTAGTTACCAGTTCAAAGTGTCTTAAAACTCAAACCTCAAAACTACTAATTATGGGTACTCGTTCTTATAAACCATACACTCCTAGCACTCGCCAATGTACAGTTTCCGACTTTGCGGAAATTACAAAGGGCGAACCCGAAAAAAAGCTAACTTACACCGTTCACCGTGCCAAAGGTCGCAATAATCGCGGCGTAATTACTAGCCGTCGTCGGGGTGGCGGACACAAGCAACTTTATCGCACCATCGATTTTAAGCGTGACAAACACAATATTCCGGCAAAGATAGCCGCAATTGAGTACGATCCCAATCGCAACGCTCGAATTGCTTTGGTGTACTACCAAGATGGTGAAAAAAGATATATTCTTTACCCCACTGGTTTAGCTGTTGGCGCAACAATTATTTCCGGACCTGATTCACCCTTTGAAGACGGTAACGCCCTGCCTCTATCTAATATTCCCTTGGGTACAAGCGTCCACAACGTCGAACTAACCGCAGGCAAAGGTGGGCAAATTGTCCGCTCTGCGGGTGCAAGCGCTCAAGTAGTAGCAAAAGAAGGTGACTACGTTACTCTCAAGCTACCTTCTGGGGAAGTTCGTTTAATCCGCCGTGAATGCTACGCAACTTTAGGGCAAGTAGGTAACTCTGAAGCTAGAAACCTCAGCGCTGGTAAAGCTGGACGCAATCGCTGGAAAGGTCGCCGTCCCAAAGTTAGGGGTAGCGTCATGAACCCCGTAGACCACCCACATGGAGGTGGTGAAGGTAGAGCGCCAATTGGTAGACCAGGCCCTGTAACTCCCTGGGGTAAACCAACCTTGGGAGCCAAGACTCGGAAAAAGAAAAAGGCCAGCAGCGCCTTAATTATCCGTCGTCGGCGCAAATCATCGAAACGCGGTAGAGGCGGTAGAGAGTCTTAAATCAACTTGGGTTTTGAATTTTTCAAGTAAAAAAGTGCATTTGTTTCTTGCCTCAAAACCAAAAACTAATTCTTTCATTCAAAACTATTGAATTATGGGTCGCTCACTAAAAAAAGGTCCTTTTGTTGCCGATAGCTTACTTAGCAAAGTAGAAAAGCTAAATGCCAAAGGCGAAAAACAAGTAATCAAAACTTGGTCTCGTGCTTCCACAATTTTGCCGCAAATGGTCGGTCATACGATCGCCGTTCACAACGGCAGACAGCACGTTCCAGTTTTCTTAAGCGAACAGATGGTTGGACACAAATTAGGCGAATTTGCTCCAACTCGGACGTTTCGCGGTCACTCTAAAAGTGACAAAAAAGCCGGGAGATAAAGCTCTTAGCGCCTAGTTGCTAAGAGCTATAGGAGAAAACTATGGCTACTGATACAAAAGAAGTAAAAGCGATCGCCCGTTATATTCGGATGTCCCCTTTTAAGGTGCGCCGAGTTCTCGATCAAATTCGCGGGCGATCGTACCGAGAAGCATTAATAATCCTTGAATTTATGCCTTATCGCGCCTGCGATCCAGTGCTGAAACTATTGCGGAGTGCCGTCGCCAACGCCGAGCATAATGCCGGACTAGATCCAGCCGAACTGACAATTTCTCAAGCTTTTGCCGACCAAGGGCCCGTTCTCAAACGCTTTCAACCAAGAGCGCAAGGTCGGGCTTACCAAATTCGCAAACCAACTTGTCATATCACCGTAGCAGTTGCTCCAGGCATACCAAGTAAGTAACCATCACACTCAAGGACTCGTTATTTGTGGGACAAAAGATAAATCCAGTCGGTTTCCGCTTGGGTATTACTCAGGAGCATCGTTCGCAATGGTTTGCCGATCCTCATCGCTATCCTAGCCTGCTCCAAGAAGACTACAAGCTGCGGCAGTATATAGAAAGAAAACTCGGTCGGCTTGCTGCCAATAACGCCGGAATTGCCAATGTCAAAATTTCTCGCAAAGCCGACCAAATAGAGCTAGAAGTTAGTACCGCTCGTCCCGGTGTAGTCGTAGGTCGCGGCGGAACAGGAATTGAAGCTTTGCGTACCGGGCTAAACGAACTATTAGGTGGCAATCGGCAAATTCGGATCAACGTGGTAGAAGTGCCTCAAGTTGATGCTAATGCTTACTTGATTGCTGAATACATCGCCGGACAATTAGAACGGCGCGTTTCCTTCCGTCGCGTAGTCCGCCAATCCATTCAACGCGCTCAAAGGGCAGGGATTCAAGGCATCCGAATTCAAGTCGGCGGTCGTCTTAACGGCGCAGAAATTGCCCGGACAGAATGGACTCGTGAAGGTAGAGTACCACTCCATACTTTACGCGCTGATATTGATTACGCCTACTGTACCGCTAAAACAATTTACGGCATCTTGGGTGTGAAGGTGTGGGTCTTTAAAGGTGAAATTATCCCCGGACAAGAACAACCCACTCCTGATGAAAGCAATCAACCGCGCCGTCGCCAGCAACAACGCCGCCGCCCACAGTTTGAAGACCGCTCTAATGAAGGAAGCTAGAAAAATAGTTTGATTGTTTTAAGTCTGTGTAATTACAACTTAAAGTAGTTCAATATTGCTTCAGTCCCCACTGCCCACTTTCTGATTAATGTCATGTTAAGTCCCAGAAGAACAAAATTCCGCAAACAACAGCGCGGACGAATGAGAGGACTAGCTACCAAAGGTAGCACCCTAAATTTTGGCGATTATGGTTTGCAAGCTCAAGAACCCTCTTGGATAACTTCAAGGCAAATTGAGGCTAGTCGTCGGGCAATGAATCGTTACCTGCGTCGTGGTGGTAAAATCTGGATTCGGATTTTCCCCGACAAACCTGTAACCATGCGCCCGGCAGAAACTCGGATGGGTTCCGGTAAAGGTTCTCCCGAATTTTGGGTAGCTGTAGTCAAGCCAGGACGAATTTTATTTGAAATTACTGGCGTTCCCGAAGCTACAGCCCGCGAAGCTATGCGTCTTGCTTCCCACAAGCTGCCAATTCATACCAAATTTATTATGCGCGAACAGCAGGAGGAGGTATAAATCATGGCACTTCCCAAAATTTCTGAAGCAAGAAGTTTAAATGACCAGGAACTAGATGAGGAAATTATTGCCGTCAAAAAGCAGCTATTTCAGTTGCGGCTGCAAAAAGCTACTAGGCAGTTAGAAAAGCCTCACAAGTTTCGCCACGCCAAACATCGACTAGCGCAGTTATTAAGTGTAGAACACGAACGCAAACGCGCCCTTTCAGCCACCGAAGCCGCAGTACAAGAGTAAGTAATTATGGCAGTCAAAGAAAGAGTTGGCTTAGTAGTGAGCGATAAAATGCAGAAAACGGTGGTAGTTGCCATCGAAAACCGCTCGCCTCACCCCAAGTACGGCAAAATTGTTGTCCGTACAGAGCGATATAAAGTTCACGACGAAGAAAATAAATGTGTAGTGGGCGATCGCGTCCGCATCCAAGAAACAAGACCTTTAAGCAAAACTAAGCACTGGATCGTCCTTGATATCCTCAATCGGACTGTAGCTACTACAGACATAAAAGAGGAGCAACCATGATTCAACCCCAATCCTATCTCACCGTCGCTGATAATAGTGGCGCTAGAAAGTTGATGTGTATCCGGGTCATGGGTGGGGGTAATCGTCGCTACGGCAACGTTGGCGACGTGATCATCGCTGTCGTCAAAGATGCTAGCCCGAATATGGCTGTAAAAAAATCCGATGTAGTGAGAGCGGTAATTGTCCGCACTCGTAAAGGGATGAATCGTGATAGCGGTATGTGCATTCGTTTCGACGATAATGCTGCCGTAATTATCAACGCCGATGGCAATCCTAGAGGAACCCGCGTATTTGGACCTGTAGCGCGGGAACTAAGAGATAAAAACTTTACAAAAATTGTTTCTCTAGCTCCAGAGGTACTGTAATGCCAACCAAGCAAGCAAACAAGCTACCCCAACGGTACAAAATGCACGTCAAAACTGGCGATACTGTGCAGGTAATCGCTGGTAAAGATCGCGGCAAAGTAGGCGAAGTTGTAGAAACTTTTCCGAAAACTAGCAAAGTCACAATTAAGGGCGTGAATATTAAAACTAAACACGTTAAACCTCAGCAAGAAGGCGAATCTGGTCGGATTATGACTGCCGAATTTCCCGTTCATAGCTCAAATGTGATGCTGTATTCGACAAAGCAAAACGTAGCTAGCCGCGTTTGTTATACCTTTAACGAACAAGGACGTAAACTACGGATGCTCAAAAAAACTGGGGAAATACTTGATAAGTAGTCTAAGCCCCTGAGAATTAAGCTTTTGTCTTAGTCACTCAAATCTATCATTAGCCCTGACCAAGACCAGGGAAAATCATTACAAAACTATGGCAACCAGACTCAAAAACTTATACCAACAGACAATTGTTCCTAAATTAGTTGAACAATTTCAGTATCAAAATATTCAACAAGTCCCCAAGGTAATTAAAGTAACTATCAACCGGGGTTTGGGAGAAGCAGCGCAAAACGCTAAGTCTTTAGAAGCGTCTTTAAGCGAAGTTGCGTTGATTACTGGACAAAAACCTGTAGTCACGCGCGCTAAAAAGGCGATCGCAGGCTTTAAGATTCGCCAAGGAATGCCCGTAGGATTAATGGTTACATTACGCGGCGCTCGGATGTACGACTTTTTAGACCGCCTAATTGGGTTATCTTTACCTAGAATCCGCGACTTTCGCGGCATTAACCCCAAAAGCTTCGATGGGCGCGGTAATTATACGTTAGGCGTGAGAGAACAACTAATATTTCCCGAAGTGGAATATGACAGCATCGATCAAATTCGTGGCTTAGATATTTCAATTATCACTACAGCCAAAACTGACGAAGAAGGTCGCGCTTTGCTAAAAGAAATAGGAATGCCTTTTCGAGATCAATAAAATTCTAAAGAGGAAACGATGGCGGCTAACGACACAATTGCAGATATGCTGACGCGCATCCGCAACGCCAATATGGCACGGCATCAGGTAACGCGCGTACCCGCAACAAAACTAACTCGTAATATTGCTAAAGTGCTTCAAAGTGAAGGCTTTATTGCTGAAGTTGGTGAAGAAGGAGAAGGAATAAAATGCAACTTGACGATTGCTTTGAAATATAAAGGCAAAAATCGTCAGCCCTTAATTAATGCCTTAAAGCGGATCAGCAAACCAGGCTTGCGCGTCTACGCAAACCATAAAGAACTACCGCGAGTATTAGGTGGAATAGGCATTGCCATTATTTCCACTTCTAGCGGCATCATGACCGACCGCGAAGCCCGCCGTCAAGGACTAGGGGGCGAAATTCTGTGCTACGTCTGGTAGAACCATTAGCCGTGAGTTCCCTAGAGCTAACAGCTAACAAATAGGAGTATTGAGTTATGTCTCGAATTGGTAAGCTTCCCATTACTATCCCCAATAAAGTTACTGTCACAATTGATGGATCGCACGTCGCTGTTAAAGGCCCTAAAGGCGAACTCTCCCGTGTCCTTTCTAACGTTGTAACTGTAGAACAAGAAGGAGACACCATTATTGTCAAGCGGCGCGACGAATCCCGCCCAGCTAGGCAAATGCACGGTTTATCGCGCACTTTAGTCGCCAACATGGTCGAAGGAGTCTCCGCAGGGTTCCTGCGCCGCTTAGAAATTCAAGGCGTAGGCTACCGCGCCCAGGTTCAAGGGCGTACCTTAACTTTGAATGTAGGCTACAGCCATCCCGTAGTAATTGAACCCCCAGAAGGGGTACAAATTGCCGTAGAAACTAACACCAACGTCATAGTTAGTGGTTTTAACAAAGAAGAAGTAGGTAATACCGCCGCCAAGATTCGCGCTGTTCGTCCCCCGGAACCTTATAAAGGTAAGGGCATTCGCTATGCCGGAGAAGCGGTTAGACGCAAAGCTGGTAAGACAGGTAAAAAGTAAAAATGAAACTCACTCGCCATCAATCAAAAATCCGCCGACACCGCCGCGTTCGTGGCAAAGTTTTCGGCAGCCAAGAACGCCCCCGGTTATCAGTTTTCCGCTCCAATCAACATATTTATGCTCAAGTTATAGATGACACTCAACATCAGACTATGGCGGCCGCTTCTACGATTGAAACGGCAGTAAAGTCTCTAAAATTAGGTGCTACTTGCGCTGCCTCTACCGAAGTAGGCAAATTAATTGCTGAACGAGCCATAGAAAAAGGCATTTCCAAGGTTGTATTTGACCGGGGGGGCAACCTCTATCACGGTCGGATTAAAGCCCTTGCTGAAGCCGCGCGCGAAGCTGGGTTAGATTTTTAAAGCCAATATCTATTGAGGAATATAAATTATGGCAACCGAACGGCGCAAAACTAAGCGCACCAAAGAAAAAGAAACGACTTTTCAAGAGCGGGTAATTCAAATTCGCCGAGTCAGCAAAGTAGTTAAAGGTGGTAAAAAACTCAGCTTCCGAGCAATTGTAGCGATCGGTAACGAGCGCGGTCAAGTCGGTATTGGAGTCGGTAAAGCTGGAGATGTCATCGGCGCTGTCAAAAAAGGCGTAGCTGATGGCAAAAAGCATTTAATCGATGTGCCAATTACAAAAAGCAACTCTATTCCTCATCCCACTAATGGTGTAGGTGGCGGTGCAAAAGTAATGATGCGCCCAGCGGCTCCAGGAACAGGAGTAATTGCGGGTGGAGCAGTACGCACAGTATTAGAGTTGGCAGGCGTTCGCAATATTTTGGCAAAACAACTTGGCTCTAATAATCCGCTTAATAATGCACGAGCGGCGGTTAATGCGCTTTCTACTCTTCGCACTATGTCCGAAGTAGCAACTGATCGCGGCGTACCAATTGAAAATCTTTACACTACTTAACCACAATGCGATTAAACGATGCCAAGCCGCAAAAAGGCTCAAGAAAACGTCCCCGCCGCCTAGGGCGAGGAATTGCTGCTGGACAAGGAGCTAGTGCTGGAAAGGGGATGCGTGGACAAAAAGCTCGTTCTGGTAGCAGTACTAGACCCGGCTTTGAAGGAGGACAGCAACCTCTATATCGGCGTGTTCCTAAGTTGAAGGGCTTTCCCCTCATCAACCGCAAACAGTACACTACAATTAATGTCTCCAAACTTGCCGCTTTAAGCGCTAACACAGAAGTAAACGTCGCTTCATTGAAGGCTGCGGGTATTCTGACGGCTGTTAAGGGTCCCTTGAAAATCTTGGGAGATGGCGAACTAACTGTATCGCTTACAGTTCAAGCTGCCGCCTTCACAGCATCGGCTCAAAGCAAAATTGAGGCGGCTGGGGGCAGTTGTCAAGTAGTATAACTAGGCTAAATTTTTAGCACGTCTTAGCCTTAAGCAACGTAGTGCCAAAATAACTAAAAAGGTACTTTATGATTAGTCGAGACAAAGCCCCAAGTGCTCAAGAAACTTTTATGCAGATGGCAAAAACTACCGGACTGCGAGGACGGTTATTTGTCACTATTGGGATATTAATTTTGGCGCGTCTTGGTGTATTCCTACCTATACCAGGAATTAATCGCGAACAATTTACCCAAGCTGTGCAGAATAATAACGCTATTATCGGCTTTTTAGACATTTTTTCTGGTGGTGGACTTTCAACTTTGGGCATCTTTGCTTTAGGAATTTTGCCTTACATTAACGCCTCAATTATTATTCAACTGCTGACAGCAGCAATCCCAGCTTTAGAAAATTTACAGAAGAATGAAGGGGAAGCTGGTAGGCGAAAAATATCGCAAATTACTCGCTATGTGTCTTTTGGTTGGGCAGTTTTGCAAAGTATTTTTATTGCTGCTATTTGGGTGCGTCCGTTTGCGATAACTCCTGGTCCTGCGTTTGTGATTCAAACTGCGATCGCCCTTGTGGCTGGTTCCATGTTTATTATGTGGGCATCGGAACTAATCACAGAGCGCGGTGTTGGTAATGGTGCATCTTTGTTGATTTTTGTGAACATTGTCGCCGCTTTGCCCAAATCACTGGGCGATACGATTACTTTTGCTCAAACTGGTGGTAGAGCCGCCGTAGGACGGGTCTTTATCCTCCTATTAGTTTTTCTTGTCACAATTGTGGGCATTGTCTTCGTTCAAGAAGCTAGCCGCAAAATTCCGATTCTTTCTGCTCGTCGCCAAGTAGGTAGAAAAGTCCAGGAAGAACGGCGTAGTTACTTGCCTCTACAGTTGATTCAAGGGGGAGTAATGCCGATTATTTTTGCTTCTAGTATTTTGATATTGCCAGCTTTTCTGGCTAATGCTACGGGTAATCAAACTTTGAGCAACATTGCTAGCAACTATCTTAGCCCTGGCGGTTCGGCTCCTTGGGCTTATGCGCTAGTTTATCTAGTTTCAATCGTTTTCTTTAGTTATTTCTATGCGTCTTTAATTGTTAATCCCGTTGATTTGTCGCAAAACTTAAAGAAAATGGGCGCTAGTATCCCTGGTATTCGTCCAGGAAAGGCAACTAGCGAATATGTTGAGGGCGTTCTTAATCGCTTGACCTTACTAGGTGCGCTGTTTTTGGGGGTAGTGGCAATTATTCCCACGGCGGTAGAAAGTGCGGTAGGTGTTCCAACTTTTCGAGGTTTGGGCGCAACTTCCTTACTAATTCTCGTCGGTGTGGCGATTGACACAGCTAGACAAGTTCGCACTTATGTGATTTCTCAGCGCTACGAAGGAATGGTAAAACAATAGTGGCAAGATTGATTTTTTTGGGTCCGCCTGGTGCAGGTAAAGGAACCCAAGCCCAAGTTTTGGCTCAAAAATTGCAGATTCCCCATGTTTCTACTGGTGATATCCTACGTCAGGCATTGAAAGCGCGATCGCCAATAGGCGTAAAAGCTCAAAGTTACATGGATCGCGGTGAATTGGTACCGGACGAGTTGGTACAAGATATGGTTGAGGAACGTCTTCACCAAAGCGACACCGATTCAGGTTGGATCTTAGACGGATTTCCGCGCACAGTTAGCCAAGCGGAGTTTTTAGACGAATTACTGTCAAAACTCAGTCATGGTGACGTTCGAGTCGTTAATTTAGATGTACCTGACGATACTTTGATCGAGCGGCTCTTAGGTCGCGGTCGCCCTGATGATACCGAAGATGTAATTCGCCGTCGCTTGGAAGTCTACCACGCCGATACTAAACCTTTAATTGGCTTTTACCGCGATCGCCAACAACTTGTTTATGTCAATGGCGACCAAGATCTAGAATCCGTTAATACGGAATTACATCAAGTAGTAGCGGATTCGTTGACAAATACCCCTTAATTTGATATCTCAGACTTTAGCTGGATGCTAGATAAGATATATTAATCAAAGGTGGAATTGTTTTAATTGCTATGCTATGCCGCCCTTAGCTGTGGGTCATCAAACAGCCTGTAGATTTGAGGAAAATATCACTTGTCTAAACAAGATTTAATTGAAATGGAAGGCACAGTCACAGACTCGTTGCCTAATGCTATGTTTCGGGTAGCTCTTGATAATGGGTTTGATGTATTAGCTCACATCTCTGGGAAAATTCGTCGGAACTATATCAAAATTTTACCTGGCGATCGCGTCAAAGTTGAATTAACACCCTACGACTTAACTAAAGGTAGAATTACTTACCGCTTGCGGAAAAAATAGTTAGGGCAAAATTAAATCAAGCTTTAGTTTGAAATTCATAACCACAGACGATTGAGCATGGTATAATATAAGGTTTGTAATAAAGCAACAGCAATGAAAGTTAGAGCCTCAGTCCGCCGAATTTGTGAAAAGTGTAATGTTATTCGCCGTCGCGGTCGAGTAATGGTGATTTGTTCTAACCCAAAACACAAACAACGACAAGGTTAGACCATTAAATACAGATTATAAAGAACAAGCAGTTTTTTTAGCACCGTCAAGTTAAGGAGAAAAAGCGTGGCACGGATTTCTGGTGTAGACCTTCCACGTGATAAGCGTGTCGAAATTGGTCTTACTTACATATACGGAATTGGATTATCGCGGTCAAAAAACATTTTGACAACTAGCGGTGTAAATCCAGATACTCGCATCAAAGATTTAAGCGATGCAGACGTTACGGCGTTGCGTAGTGCAATTGAGTCTTACCAAGTCGAAGGAGACTTACGACGATTGGAATCAATGTCCATTAAACGTTTAATTGATATTGGCACCTATAGAGGTCGTCGCCATCGGATGGGTTTACCAGTGCGCGGACAAAGAACTCGTACCAACGCAAGAACTCGGCGCGGTAGAAGACAGACAGTGGCTGGGAAGAAAAAAGCACCCAGCGGCAAGTAATTCAATTATTTCGTTTATTCAGCATTATTTAGCTTACTTTCAGTTATGGCGCGACAAACAAACAAAAAACCTGGAGCTAAAAAGCAAAAGCGAAACGTACCTAACGGTATTGCTTTTATCCAGTCTACTTTCAATAACAGCATTGTCACGATCGCCGATCAAAATGGCGATGTAATCTCCTGGGCATCCGCAGGTTCTAGCGGCTTTAAAGGCGCGAAAAAAGGAACTCCTTTCGCTGCCCAAACCGCCGCTGAAAGTGCTGCACGTAGAGCGGTAGACCAAGGAATGCGGCAAATAGAAGTAATGGTTAGCGGACCTGGTTCTGGCCGAGAAACGGCAATTCGAGCCTTGCAAGGAGCGGGACTCGAAATTACTCTAATTCGGGATATTACCCCAATCCCTCATAATGGTTGCCGTCCACCGAAGCGCCGTCGCGTTTAGAACATCTACTGACTTCAAAAAGCCTTACACATAATATTGTGTGGGCATGATCAGCAATTAAAGGTAAATAATCTGCCTTCTCATGGCAGCTAATCATAAGGGAGGTTACTCCGTGGCGCAATATCAAATTGAATGTGTCGAGTCTAATACTCAGGAACACCGGAGTCTATATAGTAAATTTGTCTTAGAGCCTCTCGATCGCGGTCAAGGCACTACGCTGGGTAACGCTCTAAGGCGAATTTTACTCTCAAACCTTGAAGGTACGGCCGTCACCGCCGTTCGGATTGCTGGAGTCAATCACGAATTTGCTACCATCCCTGGAATGCGCGAAGATGTAATAGAAATCCTGATGCGGATGAAGGAAGTAGTTTTAAAAAGTTACTCCTCTCAACCCCAAATTGGACGATTGTTAGTTACAGGCCCAACAATAGTTACCGCCGCTCATTTTGACTTGCCTTCTGAAGTGGAAATAGTCGATCCCAATCAGTATGTGGCAACTTTAGCTGAGGGCGCAAAACTAGAAATGGAATTTCGCATCGATCGGGGAAAGGGCTACCGCACAATTGAACGGGGACGCGATGAAGCAACGTCCTTAGATTTTCTCCAAATTGATGCCGTATTTATGCCTGTCCATAAAGTCAACTACAGCGTCGAAGATGCCCTTGTAGATGGCTCGGCGGCAAAAGATCGGTTGATTTTGGAGATTTGGACAAATGGCAGCGTTACTCCTCAAGAATCGCTCTCGGCCGCCGCTAGTATCTTAGTTGAATTATTTAATCCACTAAAAGATATTTCTCTAGAGGCAATGCAAGATGAGTTGCCAACGGATGAAGATCCAACTAGCCAAATTCCCATTGAAGAATTGCAATTATCTGTGAGAGCTTACAACTGCCTTAAAAGGGCGCAAGTAAACTCGGTTGCCGATTTATTAGATTACACCCAGGAAGACTTGCTAGAAATTAAAAACTTTGGGCAAAAGTCTGCCGAAGAAGTAATAGAGGCTTTGCAAGTACGCTTGGGTATTACTTTACCTCACGAAAAATCAGCCAAACCCACCTAAAATTCGCCTCCACGTTCTAACTAACTACTCCCCAATTATTATGCGTCATCGTAATAGTATAAAAAAACTTGGCAAGCCCGCCGACCAACGTCGCGCTTTATTAAGGGCTTTAACTACTGAATTAATCCGGCACGGTCGGATTACGACAACTAAAGTTAGAGCTAAAGTCCTGCGTCAAGAAGCCGACAAAATGATTACTTTAGCTAAAGAGGGTTCTTTAGCTGCTCGTCGTCAAGCTATGGGTTATATCTACGACAAGCAATTAGTTCACGCTTTATTTGAGCAAGCTCCCACTCGCTACGGAAATCGTGCTGGTGGTTACACGCGCATTTTGCAAACTATGCCACGTCGCGGTGACAATGCCGAAATGGCAATTATTGAACTTGTGTAACGCATCCCTAAAACATGGTTGCCTTAACTTCCCAAACGCCTAAACATCGAGTAGCCCTGGTAATTCAATACCTAGGTACTCATTTCTATGGCTGGCAGAGGCAACTACAACAGCGTACAGTTCAAGCAGAAATTGAAAAAGCGCTGATGAAAGTTTTGGGGCATCAAGTTACGCTACACGGTGCGGGGAGAACGGATACAGGCGTTCATGCTGCCGCTCAAGTAGCCCATTTTGAACATAGTAGCTTAATTCCAGCACAACGTTGGGCAACAGTTCTAAATGGCTACTTACCCCCAGATATTTTAATTCGTGGCAGTGCAGCAGTTAGCGAATCTTGGCACGCTCGGTTTAGCGCCGAGTGGCGGCGATATCGCTATACTTTCTATACCGCTGCTAGACCAAACTTGTTCGTCAGTCCATTTAGTTGGCATTATTATTATGCACCTTTAGATGAATCCTTAATTCAAGCAGCATTAAAAACCTTGCTGGGAAACCATCATCTAGCAGCCTTTCATCGGGCAGGCTCAAAGCGATCGCATTCTTGGGTAGAGGTTCAACAAGTAAAATGCGATCGCGATCTAAACTTTATCCATATTGAAATTCAGGCAAATGGGTTTTTGTATGGCATGGTGCGGCTGCTTGTAGGGCTACTGGTGCAAGTAGGTACGGGCAAACGGAGTCTGGATAGCTTTACAGAACTTTGGCAGCAAGAACGCCGGGAAGAAGTGAAACACGCTGCTCCTGCTTGCGGTTTATGTTTGCTGCGAGTTGGTTATGAAGACTTTCCTTTTCCTCCAGAAGTCTGGTATGACACTATGCCTAAGTTATTCTTGCCATCCACCCAGCATATTTATTCAGTACAGTAACGCTCCACTCAATTAAATCTTACAGGACACTTAAAAATGGAAAAAACTTATCTTCCACCCCAAGATACTATCAACCGTGACTGGTATATAGTTGATGCCGCCGACCAACGTCTCGGACGATTAGCTAGTGAAATTGCGATGGTTTTACGCGGTAAGAATAAGCCTGAATTTACCCCGCATATGGATACAGGGGGCTTTGTGATTGTAGTTAATGCTGAAAAAATCGTCGTTACAGGTAAAAAGCGCACGCAAAAGCTGTATCGCCGTCACTCTGGACGACCAGGTGGGATGAAAACAGAAACCTTTGCTAAACTCCAAGCCCGGATTCCAGAGCGGATTATTGAGCAGGCAGTTAAAGGAATGCTACCTAAAAGTAGTTTGGGCAAGCAACTATTTACTAAGTTAAAAGTCTATGCTGGCGGCGATCATCCCCACTCTGCCCAGCAACCCCAAGAGTTAAAAATTCAGACAATCCCAGGAGCAGTTAAATAATGCAAGCAGTAGAAAGCAATACTAATAGCGGTCGTGCCACGTACTGGGGTACAGGTCGCCGAAAGTCATCGGTAGCACGGGTACGCCTAGTCCCAGGTAACGGTCAATTGACGGTTAATGGCAAGCCGGGGGATTTGTATTTTCAATTCAATGCTAATTACCTTTCGGTTACCAAAGCACCGCTAGAAACTTTGGGATTAGAAAATGAGTATGACATTTTGGTCAATGCTCATGGTGGCGGCTTGACTGGGCAATCTGACTCAATTCGCTTGGGAGTTGCCCGCGCTTTATGTAAGCTTGACCCCGACAACCGCCCACCTTTGAAAACCGAAGGCTATCTTACCCGCGATCCACGAGCAAAAGAGCGCAAAAAATACGGACTGCACAAAGCCCGTAAGGCTCCTCAGTTCTCGAAGCGTTAAAGAAATCAAGTTGAGTTTTGAATTAAGCTCAGTTCAAAACTCAACTCTAAACTGGGTAAGAGCGATCGCAGTTACAATAGATTAAGTAAATTCATCAATAAAACAATGGCAAAACCAGATATTCATCCTAAGTGGTATCCAGAAGCAAAAGTTTACTGCAACGGCGAAGTTGTTATGACTGTTGGGTCGACAAAACCAGAGTTGCACGTCGATGTTTGGTCGGGAAATCACCCATTTTACACGGGAACGCAGAAAATGATTGATACTGAAGGGCGTGTAGAGCGCTTTATGCGTAAGTACGGCATGATTGAAGCCGAGCCAGTACAAGAAGATAAAAAGTAGCGTTAGTTAGTCTTCAGCTTGCTGCTAGTCTAACTAACCTATCCTTCTTGAATAATTACGCGCTCTATCGTTATGGCTGAAACCTACTTATTAAACAAACTTAAGTCCGTCGAGCAAACTTTTAATGAACTAAACCGCCGCCTTGCCGATCCAGAAGTTGCGAGAGATCCCGATGAGACTCAACGGGTCGCTAGGGCGCGTTCTTCATTGGAACAAGTAGTTAATAGCTACGAAGATTGGAAAATTGCCACTGAAGAATTACTTGGCGCTCGTCAGGTGTTTAAAGAATCAGCCAGCGACCCAGAATTACAAGAAATTGCTGCGAGTGAAGTTCAGGAATTAGAAGCAAAATTAGAGCAACTAGAAATTCGCTTAAAAATGTTGCTCTTGCCGCGCGATCCTAATGATGACAAAAATATTATGCTAGAAATTCGTGCCGGAACTGGGGGCGATGAAGCTAGTATTTGGGCAGGAGACTTAGTGCGAATGTACTCGCGCTATGCTGAAGTTCAGCACTGGAAGGTAAAGCTAGTCAGCGAGTCTCTTGCAGAAATGGGCGGATTTAAAGAGGCTGTATTAGAAATTCAGGGCGACCAAGTTTATAGTAAGTTGAAATTTGAAGCTGGCGTTCATCGGGTGCAGCGAGTGCCGCTAACCGAGGCTAGTGGACGAGTACATACTTCCACCGCCACTGTTGCAGTAATGCCAGAAGTGGACGACGTGGAAATACACATCGATCCTAAAGATATTGAAATGAGTACTGCTCGTTCTGGTGGTGCTGGTGGGCAAAATGTCAACAAAGTAGAAACCGCCGCCGATTTGTACCATAAGCCAACAGGAATTCGGATTTTTTGTACCGAAGAACGCAGCCAGCTACAGAATAAAGAGCGGGCGATGCAGATTTTGCGGGCGAAGTTGTATGAAATGAAGTTAAGGGAACAGCAAGAAGCTGTAACTTCTATGCGGCGACTTCAAGTTGGGACGGGATCGCGATCAGAGAAAATTCGTACTTACAATTACAAAGATAATCGCGTTACTGACCATCGCTTGGGACAGAACTTTGTCCTTAATCCAGTTATTGAAGGCGATTTAGAGACCATAACTCAGTGTTGTATTTCTCAAGATCAGCAAGAACGCTTGGCGGAACTTGCAGCTTCTTCTAGCGCTCTTGCGTAAAAAATTCAGCTTTATTGGGCTTGGGGAAATGCTTCTTTGGGCAGATAAGGTGAATAAAATTTAAACAATTGGAATGTGAAAACTGATAGCCTTTTTAATCGCATATTTCAGGAATTTCCGAATATCTTTTTTGAACTGATCGGTATTACACCGGAAATTGCTAGGAGTTATCAGTTTTCATCTGTTGAAGTTAAGCAAACTGCTTTTCGCATTGATGGAATTTTTCTCCCTAATCGAGGAAATGATAGTATTTACTTTGTTGAAGTTCAATTTCAGCTTCAGCAAGATTTTTACTCTCGATTTTTAGCAGAAATATTTTTGTATCTCCGGCAAAATAAACCAGAAAATGACTGACGTGCGATCGTTTTATACCCAAGTTCAAGTGTAGACGCAGTCAATATAAAACATTACCGAGAATTTTTTGATAGTGGGCGAATTAGACGCATTTATTTTAATGAGTTAGGAGGAGAAGTTCTTAACAAGTCCTTGGGAGTTAAAACTATCAAGTTAATAGTTGCTCCCGAATCAAAAACTGTCGAGCAAGCAAGGGAGTTGGTAAATCAAGTTAGGCAACAAGGCGACCAACTACAACAAGAAAAATTTATACAATTAATAGAGACAATCTTGGTTTATAAGTTGCCCAACGTGAGTCGGGAGGAAGTAGAGGCAATGTTTGAGTTAAGCGATCTAAAGCAAACGAGAGTTTATCAAGAAGCAAAATTAGAAGGCAAATTAGAAGGCAAATTAGAAACTGTGCCACGATTATTAGCACTGGGACTGACTGTAAAACAAATAGCACAGGCGCTAGGCTTGAGTGTAGAGGAAGTTAGGCAAGTTACCCAAAATCAAACCCCACAGTAAATCTAGTTAGGGAAAATTACTTGCACCCCAATCTTGTTGGTACAGCAATTACTGCCTTTTTGCCACAACATAGCTAAAAAATAATAAATAACATGGCGGTTACTACCCAGCAATTAATTAAATGGAAACAACAAGGGCGACCAATTGTTGCCTTAACTGCTTGGGATTATGTTTTTGCTCAGTTATTGGATAATGCTGGTGTTGATTTAATTTTGGTGGGAGATTCTTTAGCAACAATCCTAGGTTATGAAAATACTCTACCTGTAACTCTAGAAGAAATGCTGCATCATGCTAAAGCAGTGCGCCGAGGAGTAAAAAACGCTTTACTTGTAGTTGATTTGCCGTTTTTGACTTATCAAGAAAGTCCTCAACAAGCGCTACATTCCGCAGGACGGGTATTGAAGGAAACAGGCGCTCAAGCGGTAAAGTTGGAAGGGGGTTATCCAGCAATGACCCAAACCGTTGCCTATTTGGTGCAAGCCGGAATTCCCGTCATGGGTCATGTAGGTTTGACACCTCAATCTATTCATCAGTTAGGATTGCGACAACAGGGGAAAACTGAGGAAGCTGGAGAAAAAGTTTTAAGCGAAGCGATCGCATTGCAACAAGCTGGAGCATTTAGTATGTTGTTAGAACATATCCCAGCAACTTTAGCTTTACAAATTACTCAAAAACTAACTATTCCCACAATTGGGATTGGCGCAGGCGTTCATTGTGACGGTCAAGTATTAGTTACCGCCGATTTGCTCGGTCTTTCGGCACATCAGCCGCCTTTTGCTAAGAGTTATGCTAATTTACGCGAACAAATTGCGATCGCTGTGCAAAATTTTGGGCAAGATGTTCGAGAACGTAAGTTTCCCTGAATAAAGCAATTCTTGACTAGATAAAATTATGACTTAAAACTATATATTAATGAAAAAATTTGGTTAGTTGTAGCATTTTTGCAAGCAGACAAATGTAAATAATTCTGACTGCTTGCTTTTATACTAAGATATGCGATCGCTATGGATGGGCAAAGTACAACAATTAACTTCATCCAAACAGACTTTACCCCACTGCAATGCCCAACGCACGAGCGCTACTCGATTATCTGCCCCAGTTTTGTCGAGGATATTACTAATATGGTTATCGACCGTACGCTTGCTAATTTCTAACTTCTCAGCTATTTTTTCGTTGGTTAAGCCAGCAGCCACTAATTCGATAATTTGCATTTCTCTGTCAGACAGAGAGGCGGGGGTTTTAGAGGCACTAATAGCCATGACTTAATTTTATTCCTTTAGTATATTTACTTATTGACTCCTTCTTTAATTCTAGAGGATGCTTGCACGGTCAACCTTTGCGCTGGCAGCGAATGAATGATAATTTTTACTCTTTTGGCAATACCTATGCTGTCTAGTGTTGTAAAAATATGTTTATTAGTAATATTTTTTACACTGACTTTACTGGCCAATACTGGTGAAAGTATAGCCGAGGCATCAGCAAAAAATGCTGTGCAAGATACTCCACCAGAAACAGTACAACTGCGTCCGCTACTTGACGCGACTACTATTCCGGCAGAAAAAGTAAATAAGTTCGTTCAGGCATATTTACAAGTTTGGCAGCTAATTTCTTTTCGTGAAGGAGAGTTGCAAGCGACGGAAACTGAGTTAGAGTCAATGCGGATCGAGCAAGAAATTGAAACAGCAGCGTTTTCGATTATTGAGCAAGCAGGTCTAACAAACCAAGAATATTTACAATTATTGGGACTTGCAAATATCGATCCAGAATTTGGGGAAAGGATAGCAACGGGGTTGCAGGAAGCTAAAGACTAAATGGAATTTAAATTTTTTAGGAAATTAAGGCGCTAATACGTCAGATAATAGCTATATTGTGCTGACATATTTGGAATGCTACTATGAGCAATCCTCGCATACTTTGCCTTGGTGAAATTTTGTTCGATCTGCTAGCAGATCAAATCGGGCGATCGCTTGATCTAGTCGAATCTTGGACACCTTACCCTGGAGGCGCACCGGCAAATGTAGCTTGTGCCTTAACAAAATTAGGCTCAACTTCCGAGTTTATCGGCTGCGTTGGGGAAGATGAACCGGGAAATCAATTAGTCCAAGTTTTACAAACTTCTAAAGTAGATATAAGCGGCGTACAGCGACACAAAACCGCACCCACAAGGCAAGTTTATGTCGTCCGCACAGCAACAGGCGATCGCATTTTTGCTGGATTTGGCAGTCAAGATACGACAGAATTTGCCGATACCAAGTTGCAAGCAGAGTTATTGCCCGAAAAGCTATTTGCAGAAGCGGATTTTCTTGTATTAGGTACAATTGCTCTTGCCTATCCTCAAAGCAATAAAAGCGTCTATCGCGCTCTACAATTAGCCGAACAGTACGATGTTAAAGTAGTTTTGGATATTAACTGGCGACCCGTATTTTGGCATCAAGATATTGACACCGCTCGGCAAATTATTCAAAAAATATTCAATAAAATTGACTTTCTCAAACTTGCCAGCGAAGAAGCTCAATTACTATTTAACACTACAGATCCAGGCGCAATTAATCACCGAGTAGGTACACTCGAAGGAGTAGTAATAACCGATGGCGAAAACGGTTGCAGTTATTGTTTATCAGAAAATGAAGGGAAATTACCCGCTTTTTCTGTCCCCGTAGTAGATACAACTGGAGCGGGTGATAGTTTCGTTGCTGGTTTTGTACATCAATTATCGCAATTAGGAATTAGTAATCTTAGAGATCCTGAGATGGCGAAAAAAGTAGTAACCTATGCTAGTGCCGCCGGAGCATTGACAACTTTAAAACCAGGCGCGATCGCATCTCAACCTACGGCGGCGGAAATTGAAGCTTTTTTAGGTTACTAGCAATTACTCTAAGCATTGCTAGTCATGTCTTTAAGCGGCTATTATCGAAGCTAAAGGATCGGCAATTGTGCTAGAAGGTGCGGAAAATTGTCCTGTCAGCACATACTCTAATCGTAGTTTTAGCCAAGTGATAAATTCAGGATTAGTTGAAATAATTGCTGTTGGTTGGGGCGGACATTGGGCTTTAATTGCTGCCATCTCTGGCGCTTCTAAAAAAGCTGGTTGCTTTACCAACCAAAAATCAATTGTTTTTTTATTTTCCTGATAGTTACGAGTTCGTTCAGTTAACACTTCGTCAATCGGTTCTTCAACTAAAAAACGATCGCTTGCCAAGATATAGTAATAAGTTTGCATATTTCTAGTTACTTCAATTATCAAAAATTCGATTTTAGCCTAGAGAAATCGCCTATAATTACTTTCCTTGCATTGCTTGTTTCATTTCTCTTACCGCTCGTTCCATTCCTACCATTGCAGCGCGACTAATAATCGTATGACCGATATTAAGTTCTTCCATCCCCGGAATACAAGCTACTGGATAAACATTCCAGTAAGTTAAGCCGTGACCAGCGTTTACGCGCAAACCAGCCTCCATTGCTTGCGTGCATCCTTTAGCTAGTATGGCTAGTTCCTGCTTACGACGAGCTTCATTTTTCGCCTCTGCATACTGTCCTGTATGCAATTCAATAAATTTAGCCTTTACCTTAACCGATGCTTCAATTTGCGCCTCATCCGCATCGATAAATAAACTTACAGGCATACCCGCAGACTGCAATTTATCTACTATCTCACTTAGACGATTACTTTGAACGACGATATTTAACCCGCCTTCTGTCGTTACTTCTTCCCGCTTTTCTGGGACTAAAGTTACATAATCTGGCTTTACATCTAGAGCAATTTTTACCATTTCATCGGTAGCCGCCATTTCTAGATTAAGATGCGATCGCACAGTTTGCCGCAATAAATGTACATCCCTGTCTTGGATGTGTCGCCTATCTTCGCGTAAATGTACAGTAATTCCATCAGCGCCTGCCAATTCTGCTAGTACCGCCGCCGCAACCGGATCGGGTTCTACAGTGCGCCGCGCTTGCCTAATTGTGGCAATATGATCGATATTTACTCCCAACGTTAACAATTTTTATCTCCTTACAAGGTTTTCTGATGCCAATTTCTTGTCAGCCGAGGCAGAATAAAAAATAGGCTTTAATAAACTTTTCCTATGAATCTGCCAATAGCAACCGTAACTATACTTGCCACAACGGCGCTTATTTCCCCAGTCAAAGCTCAAGTGACACCCTCTACTCCAACGCCAACATCAGATAATCAGGTGCTAAATGCTTGCGTCCAAAACAGAGCGGAAACCTTACCTATACCTTTTAGCGATGTCTCGCCAGAGCATTGGGCTTTTAAGGCCGTAATGACCATGCACTACTGCGGGGCTTTCCGCCAAGCTACGCCTCCGGCTTTATTTGATCGATTAAGACCAACTCAGAATCAAACGCAGTCTCAAGCAGAAAACCTGCCGCAAGTAATCCCAACAACAAATTAAGCTGCCGCTAGATCGGATACCTTAGCTGGGCTTTCCTCAGTTACTTCTTGAGGCATACCCTCTTGGACTAAGTTAGGTAGTTGTCCTTTTGGTTGCAACAAGCCACCAATCATCGCTAACATGGCGTTTACCTTACGAGTGCGCCAAGCGTCTACTAATTCTTGCACGTTTGCCGCACTCATTCGTCGCATCATTGCTTCGTAGAGATAAGCTGCATGACCTGTTTCGTCATTAGCAACGCTATACAAGCTCTTTTTGAGGTTGCGGCTAGTTGCTTCGTCTTCGGGGAGAACTTTTGCCATCCGCGCAAAGTCTTTACTAGCATCTAGTTCTAAAATGTAAGTACTACCCATAAATACATCCCAGTTTATAGCCTCTGGTTTGAGTTGCTCGGAAGTATATCCTTCAAAATAGGCATCAAAAAAAGGACTGCGCTGGGTAGTTTCTGCTTTTTTTGATTGGCTTTTAAAGTCAATAACTTGCTTATTTATTTGCTTTAAAGCGTGGGCAAATATTTGTCCGTGCCTTTTTTCATCATCGGCGTGTTGGGCTAATCTTTCTGACAGCCAAGTGTCGCCCTCTGCCGCCGCGCGATCGCTAAGTTTTTCTAGCATTGGAACCGCGCCGGATTCGGCAAGCTGGAACATAGCCAGCGTATTTGGGCGAGTCAGGGGATCGCGGATTTGACGGGCTGTGAAGTAAGCAACGCCACTAGAACCGACTAGGTGCAAAATGTGAGTAACTAAGTTCATGAATATTTGCGCTTGTGAGTAAGGAATCTACTTTACTTATGCTATCGAGCGCCTGTTAGAATTGCACGGCTAGAAACTTGTTGCTACCTATGAAAATCATCCAACGATTATTTTATTCATGGTTAACCCCCACTGCCATAATTATTTTTATGCTCTGTTTGCAGGGCTGTAACCCCCAATCGGGCGCAAATCAATACTTAGTCAAGCGTGTAAGTGATGGCGATACGATCGCTTTGACGGACTCTAGCGGCGCAGATGTTAAAGTCCGCTTTGCTTGCGTCGATGCGCCGGAAATTGCCCATACTAAAGCCGAAAAAGCTAGTAAAAAGGTTGTAGACAAAGATCAGTTTAAGTGGGGGAACCAGGCTCAGATGCGTGTAGAGCAGCTAATTAAGCAAAAAGGAGATCGCGTTACTTTGACTATCACTGATACCGACAGATACGGGCGCAAAATTAGCGAGGTTCGTTTAGGTGATCGCACTTTTATTCAAGAAGTTTTAGTTCGTGAAGGTTTAGCGCTCGTCTATCGCCCTTATTTAAAAAATTGCCCTAGCGCCGTAGTAATCGAACAGGCTGAAATTGAAGCTAAAAGTCAGCGTCGAGGTATTTGGAGCGATGCTAAGTTTGTTGAGCCTTGGGCCTATCGCCGCCGCAAAAATTAATTCAATGTACTCAGCTTTGAAGGTTGATTTTTTTGCAAATTTGCCGTACGAGTAACAGGATTAAACCACTGTTCTAAACGGCTAAAAACTTGAGACGAAAATATATTTAGCACCAGATAGATGACAGCAACAGCAAAATAGATTTCAAACGAGCGATAATTACTAGCAACAATCAATTGCCCATTGCGAAATAACTCCTCAAATCCAATTACCGCAACTAAGCTAGTATCTTTGAGCATACTAATAAATTCATTGCCCAATGGCGGTAGCATCCGCCTTAAAGCTTGCGGAAAGATAATATAGCGCATAGTCTGCGTAGAACTCATACCCAAAGACTCCGCCGCTTCTGACTGTCCTAATTCAATTGATTGGATACCAGCGCGGACAATTTCGGCAATATAAGCCGCACTATTGAGACTTAAAGCAATTATTGCCGCAACCCAACGATTTAGGTTAAAGTCAAAGCCGAGTTCTTGAAAAATCGCAGGTAAGCCAAAATAAATCATAAAAATCTGCACCAGTAAAGGCGTACCGCGAAAAAAATCTATATAAGCCCTAGCCGCCCACCGCAACGGTAGAATTTTAGAAAGACGGACAATGCCTAGCAAAGAACCACCTACCAAGCCTAAAATCACAGATAAAGCGGTAAGTTGTAGCGTCACCAAAGCACCGCGTAGTAGCAAAGGCAATGCAGTAGCGATCGTACTAAAGGCAGTAAATAAAGCAGAAACACCCGTTGTAGTTTCAGTTTGAAAAGGCAATTTTTCAGGTATTGCTGGCGGCTTGACTCCAAACCACTTTTGATAAACTTGAGCGTATACACCATTACTAAACAGCTTTGTCAAACCGCGATCGATTAGAGCCAAATTAGGCGATTTTTTTGGAGTAGGAAAGCCAAAATACTCTTGGGTAAGTAGTTGTCCAACAACTTTAACGCCTTCAACATTTCCAGAATTGAGCGCGTACAAAATCACTGGCTCATCGTGCAGTAAAGCATCGACATTACCATTAAGCAACTCTCTAATGGCTGTTGGCGCATCGTCAAAACTGCGAACTTCAGCCCCAGGAATAGCCGCCGCCTTAAGCGCGCCCGTCGTCCCAATTTGCACAGAGATTCGCTTATTATTTAAGCTTTCAAAGCCCGTAATACTTTTGTCATTAGTGCGAGTAGCGATCGCAAGTCCTGACCTAAAATAAGGACGAGAGAAAGAAACTGTCTTAGCTCGTTCCTCGGTAATTGTCATCGCCGCCACCGCCGCATCAATAGTTCGCGCCTGTAATGCTGGAATCATCCCCGCAAAAGGCAGATTTTGATAAGTTATCTTAAAACCCGATTCACGTGCGATCGCATTCATCAAATCAACATCAAAACCTTGCAATTCCCCGGCTTCGGTTTGAAATTCAAAAGGTGGATAAGTCCCTTCCACCGCAATTGTTAGAGTTTTGTCAGCAGCCAAAGAATTAGAATTGGTACAACCAGAAACCAAAATCAAACAAACTAACCCTATAACCAGTTGCAGCCACCAGTAGCTAGTTTTGCTTCTATTCGTTAAAAACATATTAAGTCAATAAAATTTATCCCAGAATACAATTAACAGTAGTCCAAACGAAAAATAAATATGGACAAAGCGATCGCATTTGAGAATATTGAGAAAAACTTTGGTTCCCTAAAAGTCCTGCAGGGAATCACAGGCGCAATTAACCAAGGAGAAGTAGTAGCCGTGATTGGCTCCTCTGGGTGTGGTAAAAGTACCCTCTTGCGCTGCTTCAACCGCTTAGAAGCAATCGATCGCGGGCAATTAGTAGTTAACAGTATTGATATATCTCACCCCAACCTCAACTACAAAACACTGCGGCAATTGCGGAGTGTTGTAGGTATGGTATTTCAGCAATTTAACTTATTTCCCCACCTGAGCGTACTTGAAAACCTTACCCTCGCACCACGTCAGGTATTAGGCAAAACCCAGAAAGAAAGCGCCCAAATTGCCGGAGTTTATCTAGACAAAGTAGGCTTATTTGACAAAGCATCTGCCTATCCAGAACAATTATCTGGGGGACAAAAGCAACGAGTTGCGATCGCGCGGAGCTTGTGCATGAATCCGCAAATCATGCTCTTTGACGAGCCGACAAGCGCCTTAGATCCCGAACTTGTAGGGGAAGTGTTGCAAGTAATGCAACAATTAGCCGCCGATGGAATGACGATGGTAGTAGTTACTCATGAAATGCAATTTGCCCGTGAAGTAGCAAGCAGAGTAATCTTTTTAGATAAAGGCAAAATAGAAGAACAAGGGATAGCCCGTGAAGTTATTACCAATCCCCAAAGTACTCGCACTCGAACATTTCTTAGCCGTTTAAATACTCAAATAACCAGTAATTCTTAGTTTTTTATCTGGTTATTTTGCTGCAAGACTTGAGAAAATGCGATCGTTGCATCGTATTGATCGGGCATATTTAAACAGCGAGTAAATACCTCTATATCTAATTTTGGTAGAAACTCGCTTCTATCTACCTGTTCGTATTTATTGGCGTGTAAGTGATAAATAAATACTCGCTGCTTTTGATAAAACCAAACTTCCGGTACACCCCAACGTCTGTATTTTTCTAACTTATTTACGCCACCGTTAGTAATAACTACTTCAATCGCAATATCTGGAATTGGCTTAATAAAATCTAAGTTGTACGATTCGTCAGGCTCACCTCTTGCGCCTGCTTCACGACTACCTAGAGTATATCCGCCTGTTCTATAGAACCGCCTACCTATATAACGTAGGTAAGTTTCCAGTAACAAACCTACAGTACCTTTTGATTCTTCATGTTCTGGTGAAGGTGACATTATTTCTACGGTTTCATCTAAATAAGTCAAACGTATTTTTGATTCCTCAAGCAAAGATGCGATCGCTTCAAACTTGTCCCACGAAATATCGTCAAGAGTAATAATTGCATCTTGTTGGCTACTTTCTAATTCAAGCATGGTTCTATAACTCCTGATTGCTCGACAAAATCAACTCCAAATATTTCCGCGAAAGCAATACGCACTTGAGCTCGTACTTCGTTTACCCTAATACCTGGAATCCATTGTTCCATACTACCTACCGATTTATCAGCAATTCCACAAGGCACAATTTGCTCAAACCCAGTCAAATCGGGACATACATTTAAGGCGAAGCCATGCATCGTCACCCAGCGACTAACTTTAATCCCGATCGCACCAACCTTAACCCCTTCTACCCAAACGCCCGTTAATCCGTTTATGCGATCGCCTTTCAACCCATAAACTGCCAAAACCCTTATCAGCACTTCTTCTAGCTGCCGCAAGTACCAATGCAAATCTTGGCGGTAATATCTCAAGTTCAAAATTGGGTAGCCTACCAATTGACCTGGACAATGATAAGTTACTTCACCACCTCGCTCTACTCTGTATACCTCAAAGTTACTTTTGTCAATATCAAATTTTAAAAAACCTAGACTAGCTCCTTGTCCCAGCGTGTACACTGGCGGATGTTCTAGCAAAATTAGCACATCATTTAACTCAGGATTATTAACACGCTCTTGCAGTAGTCTTCTTTGCCAATCCCAAGCTGGAGAGTAACTTACTAACTCTCGGTTATATAAGTAACAGCAACGGCGTTGGGCTGCGGGTAAATTGTTTAACAATGTTTTATTCCTCGCATATCATTACAAAATCAAGTTTAGTCACTCTATTTGAGCTTAAAACTTGACGTTAGAATCAAGAATTGTCAAGTTATGCAAAAAATCTTGAAGACAGAGCAAAATAACTGTTTTCCCCAATACAAAGTGGTAGGGTAAATACATGGTCTCGAATCAGCAGGGAGGAAGTTTCTTCTAACCTAACCATGCAATATAAAGTTGAAATATTTTAGGCAAAATATCAATATCTATACAGTTGATAAAAGGTCTAAGTATCTCAATCGTAACTAATAATTACATACCTTAACTGCTAACTAAGTTACTTACAAAAAAATCATTGCGATCGCCTTTATAACGTAAGCTGATGAGTTTTAGCAGTTGAAAAGGTAATTTATATAATTATGCGTGGTAGTAATAGAAAGATATTTAAGTTGTAATTGGGATGCTCAAAAAGCACAGATAGGCATTGCCCCACTGAACCAAGGGATAGTTATTTAATAATAGCTATTACCATAGCTTTGCCTTTGAGAAAAATAATTTGCACAGGCAACCTAGCGGAGAATTAAATATGAAGCTCGTCATTCACGGCAAAAATATTGAACTTACCGATGCAATTCGTGAATATGTACATCAGAAAATTGAAAAAGCAGTAAATCATTTTCAATCTTTGACAACAGAAGTAGATGTACATTTATCTGTAGCCCGCAATCCACGCATCAGTAGCAAGCAAGCAGCAGAAGTAACAATATATGCTAACGGTAGTGTAATTCGTGCCGAAGAAAGCAGCGAGAGCTTGTATGCAAGTATAGATTTAGTCGCAGATAAAATAGCTCGTCAACTGCGGAAATACAAAGAAAGAAGGCAAGCTAATAAAGTTTCTGTTGAGCCGATAGTAGAAATAGAGAATGAAGAACAGATACCATTAATATCTGACTTAATTGGCGATCGCACTCCCCAGCTACCACCAGAAGTTGTCCGCACAAAGTATTTTGCCATGCCGCCGATGACAATAACTGAGGCATTAGAGCAATTGCAGAACGTAGATCATGATTTTTATATGTTCTGCAACGCCCAAACTGGGGAAATCAACGTAATTTACGAACGCAATCATGGCGGTTATGGTGTAATTCAACCCCGTAACAACGGACAGGCTAATAATGGCAACGGCAAATCTGCCCAAAGTAAAAGTAGCGATCGCGAAAAACCTCATTTAGTGAAATAAGATTGTCAGGGCATACCTAGGTATGCCCTTCTACTACACTGCTTGCAGAGTTTTCAGAGATTCTTCAATGTGACCTTTAAAGTTGAATTGAGAGTTGAAAATATGCTTGACAACTCCTTGCTCATCTATGACATAAGTTACTCGCCCTGGAAGTACAAAAGCTGTTGACGGGACACCATACAACTTACGGATTTGATTGCCGTTATCGCTGAGTAAAGTAAAAGGCAAATTGTACTTAGTGGCAAATTTTTGATGAGATTCCGGAGAATCGGCACTAATACCAATAACTTCTGCCCCAGCAGCTTTAAATACTTCATAACGGTCGCGAAATTCGCAAGATTCTTTTGTACATCCTGGCGTATCGTCTTTGGGGTAAAAGTAAAGTACTACAGATTTTCGAGCGTGAAAATCTTTCAAGCTAACAGACGCACCAGATTGAGAGAGTAGAGTAAAATCTGGGGCTGTATCTCCAACTTTAATGGACATAGAAATTATTTTTATCGTGTTAGTTTTCGTTATCCTAACGCGATCGCGTTCTTGATCAAAAAGCAAAGAGAGCAATACAAATTAAGTATTGCTCTCTTTAGTTATGCAGCCTCGCTTTGTAACTCTCCAGCTTTCACCCCTATTTGCTGGGTTTGATTTCCGCGCTGAATTTTGAGTTGTAAAGTCTGACCGATACGACTATTTTCGACAAGATTTTGCAATTGTTCCCCAGTAGTTACAGGCTGCTTGTCAATTTGCAAAATTACATCGCCGCGCCGTAATCCCGCCGTCGCGGCTGGTGAATTGGGTACTACTCGCACTACTAAAACACCCTCAACTTCCGGTACATTAATTGGCGAATTGGGATCAGTATTGTTAGCTTTGGCAAGCTCAGGAGTCAAATTCTCCATTTGTACGCCCAAATAGGGGTGAGCAATTCTTTCGCCGCGCATCAACCTGTCTTTAATTTCTTTAGCCTTATTAATCGGAATTGCAAAACCAATTCCCATTGCATCTGCACGAATAGCTGTATTAATTCCAATTACTTCACCTCGATCGTTTAGCAACGGGCCGCCAGAATTGCCGGGGTTAATAGCTGCATCGGTTTGGATAAATTCTAGGCGCTTATCAGGAATACCGACTTGAGCGCTAGAGCGTTTCAATGTCGAGACAATTCCTAAAGTAACCGTACTATCAAAGCCTAAAGGATTGCCAACCGCGATCGCCCAATCACCAACTTGCACTTCTCCCGAATCTCCCAAGGGTACTACAGGTAGATCACCCTTAGTGGAATTGACTTTGATTACTGCTAAATCGGTAACTTCATCAGCGCCCTGTACTGTGCCTTCTAAGGTGCGTCCGTCCTGTAATCTTACTGTTACCTTATCAGCCTGATTAACTACGTGAGCATTGGTCAAAATCTCGCCGCTACGATCAATAATGAACCCTGATCCTATCCCTCTTAAACGTTCTTCCGGCATTCTCTGGGGGAAACTTTCGCCAAAAAAGCGGCGGAAAGTAGGATCGTCAAACATGGGATCGTTCATTCGACGAGTTACGGTACGCTCAGTATCGATGCGAACCACTGCCGCGCCTACTTTGTTGACGGCGGCGGCGACAAAACTTTTAGAGCTTACATTAGCGCTAGGAAGCTGTTGAGCGACAATTTGGGGAGAATCTACATTTGTTGGGATTGATTGAGCTTGCGACGGCATGACGCGCAAACTACTAACCGCGAACAATACTCCAAATGCGATCGCAAGTCCATGAGTAATTAATTGACGGAAGGAGCGCAATTTATTCTTTAACCGCATAGTACCAATAATTTAATAGCCGAGATAAACAGCAACTCCTCTTAGTGTATTTTATGGCAATGCTAGACGTGGGACTCAATTTCCGCAAGTCTACCCTAGGAGCCTAAAGTGGTGCTAAGTGGATATTTTCAAGAAAAGAAAAGTTGCTGTTGCCTCTGACGCTAGTTTATTATTTTTGTTTCATGACTTCATTTGATTATTTTTCTAGTAGAATTTTGCTAATAAATTCATGAACCTTGGTTAATGAAGATTGCAGTTTCTAATATTGCTTGGCAATTAGCAGAAGAAGAAGCAACTGCTCAAATCTTGCAAGCCTTTGAAATTAAAGGCGTTGAAATTGCTACTACTAAACTTTGGCATTCACCTTTAGCAGCAACAAATAGCGACATTGAAGATTACAAGCACTTTTGGCGAAGTCGAAATATTGAAATTATTGCTATGCAAGCTTTATTATTTGGTAGACCGGATTTAACAATTTTTGATAATACTCAAACGCGCCAGGAAACTTTTAAATATTTGGTTGATACAATTGAACTAGGTAGCAAGTTAGGCGCTAAGTTTCTAGTATTTGGTTCTCCTAAAAACAGAAAAATTGGTGATTTGACTTGGCAGCAAGTTGAGGAAATAGCTGTAGATTTTTTTCAGAAAATAGGCGAATCTGCAGCTAAATGGGGAATAAAATTTTGTATTGAGCCTAATCCTCAAGCTTATGAATGCGATTTTATTACTAACTCTCAGCAAGGCTTAGAATTAGTAAATAAAGTTAATAGTGATGGTTTCGGTTTGCACTTAGATACAGCTAGTATGACTTTAAGCAATGAGTCTATCCAACCAGCTTTAGAGCAATCTTTTAGCAAACTATGTCACTTTCATATTAGTGAACCTTTACTAGCACCAATAGAAAAAGGTAATGTAAATCATCTAATTTTCGCCGATACTTTAGCTAATCTTAACTATCAAGGCTGGGCATCAATTGAAATGAAAGCCCAACATCCAATTTCAAATAGTTTGAATGTTTCTAAAGCTTTAGAGTTTGCAACTAAATACTATGGCTGTAAGTAAGCATTACGATCGCATTATCCTAGCTTCTTGCATTGCAACTTGCTTACTTGCTTTAGTTATTGGCTACTTTCGTATAGTTGGTGCTTTTGGGGTAGAAAGCGATTTCTATGAAGTTTATGCGCCTCAAGCTGACAATATTTTAGCAGGGCGCTCTTACACTTATCAACACAATCCACCTGGCTATTGCTTGCTTTTGGCTGCGGTGACACTTTTAATAGGTAATACTTTCGTCGCTGGTAAATTAATTAGTGCATTTTCCACTGCGATATTTGGTTGGGTATCCTACCTTTTACTTAAAAGTTTATTTGGTTATCGAATTGCTTTTATATTAACAATACTTTTATTGCTGGCATTAATTCCAAGCTCATTTTTAGCAGCTACAGATGTAGTTAGCGCGGCGGTTATAAGCCTAACTTTATGGATATTTTTAAGCCAACCACTTTTAGTTATTAACTGCTTTTGGTTAGGGTTTGTTACAGGGATTGCCTACTTAATGCGGGGAAATGCAATTTTTGTAAGTGTAGGTATCGTATTTTCTATAGTATTTATAAATTTTGAGCGCCTAACTTGGCAAAATCGTTTAGTTAAAGCTGCTATTTTTACTACCGGAGTTTTATTAATAACTTTTCCTTGGTTTATTTATAGCTGGAAAGTCAACGGTAGTGCTTTTACAAGTACTGCTTACTTACAAGTAGCCGCACATTTTTATCATCCCCAAGATGATGAATTTATCACTAATCTGCAAGAAATGCGATCGCATTTTCATTCTTTGTCAGAAGTCTTACTTTACAATCCACCAAAACTTATTGCTAAATACGTGCAAGATGTACTATTTCTCAATGTTCCCAAACTGTTTTTACCAAAGTCTTTTATAGACAATCTAAGCTTTCCAGTTTATCAGCTTGTAGTAGCTATACCTTTACTTTTAGTTAATACAGGACTTTTCTTTCTACTCAGGGATACATTTCAAAAACAAAATCGACTTGCTCAAAAAAGAATAGCTTTTATATTAATAAACTTCCTTGGTTATTTACTTTTGGGTTTAGTAGGATTTCATCGACGTTACTATCTGTTTTTGTTTCCGCTTATATTTACATTAGTTATTTATCCTTTTGTCACCTTACCTATAAAAACGAGTTTTTACAGATTAATTTTTAACTGGATATTCGTCCTAAATTTAGTTTTTCTTCTAAGTACGGCTGCTTATGTAGAAACTAGAGTAATACTGACTTCAGAACCTAAATACTTATTAGAAGTAGCAACTTTCTTAAAAAATTACTCTGTACCAAACGAAACTATTATTATCCGCAAACCTCACCTAGCTTATCTAGCCAATTTAAAAGCAGACTTTCCTTTAGCTATGACTGCTAACGAATATTTAGATAAAGCCAAAGAAATTAATGCTCGTTATATTGCTTATAGCGATTACGAAGCTAGTTTGTGGATAGGTTTGAAATCCTTGAGCAATCCGAAAGCTTTGCCAAGTGAATTTAGTCTAATATATTCTCATTTGCCTACTAATACTTTAATTTATGAAATAAAATAGAGAAGTTGCGTAATTATTTACTGATTTTACTTTTAGCAACAAGGCGATCGAAATAATAGTTTAGTCCCGGAGCAATTAAACTATGAAACTTAGCTAGTACACTAATTTCTAAACCTGGTGCGATCGCAAAAGTTTTTTTCTCTATCCCCTTCACAATCTCCTTCGCCACAGCTTCCGCACTCCAAATTTTCGCTGTAGCTGTAATTAGTTTTGTTTCTGGTGGTTTAGTCTTATTTTCTTCCTCAAGCTGAGGCGTATCTGTATCTGGCGGATAGATAATTGATATTCCCACTCCCAAATCCTTTAATTCACCCCGCAAAGACTCCGCCAAACCCCTTACAGCAAACTTACTAGGACTATAGGCGCTATAACCATAAATACCAATTAACCCAGCACCAGACGAAACTAAGACAATATGACTGTTTCGTTCCATTGCTGGCAATACTGCTTTAATACAGTAAAGAGCGCCAAAGTAATTAACCGCCATTGTCTGTTTAAATACTTCTATAGGTAACTCCTGAAAATACCCAGGGTGCGCGATTCCTGCTGAATTAACTAATAAGCTTGGTAAACCATTATGCTTAATTGCTGTATCAATTGCTCTATTTGCTTGCAATCTATCGGCTATATCGGCGCTTAAAGCAATAACTTGCTGGTTTGAATGCAAACATTTTGCCTCAATCTCAGCTTTTGCAGCTTCTAGTTTAGAGCAATCGCGGGCAATAATTGTAATATTACTGCCAAAACTAGCTAATAATTGTGCTGTAGCTTTACCAATACCACTCGAACCACCAGTAACGATCGCGTGTTTTTGAGCAAACATAAATATTTAATTAGATTTTATAGCTAATGTCCGGCGAAAAAGATTATTCAACTTTAGTAGAATTGCTGCAATATCGCTCCCAGCATCAAAGCAATCGTACTGCTTATACTTTTCTAGCTGATGGAGAAAACGAAGCTGTCAGCATGACTTACCAACAATTAGACTTACAAGCAAAAGTAATCGCCTGTAGCTTACAATCAAGGCAGATGGCTGGTAATACTGCCCTTTTAGTCTATCCTTACGATGGCGGGCTAGAATTTATCGCCGCTTTTTTCGGCTGTCTGTATGCAAATGCGATCGCTGTACCTTGTCATCCCCCGCGAAATCGCCATGCAAGTCAAGATTTAGCGGCACGTTTAGCGTCTTCCCAAGCAAAAATTGTTTTAACTACCAAAAATACTCCTACCCAAGCTCAAAAGTCAGCTAGTGACTCTCGCACAGCCTCTAGAGTGGCTAACTACCGATGCTCTTTCCCAAGTTACGGATTGGCGAGAACCAAATATTAGTAGCGATACCTTAGCATTTTTACAATACACCTCCGGCTCTACCGGAGTGCCTAAAGGCGTAATGATTACTCATGGTTGTGTACTGCACAATCAGAAAAGTCTTAAATTAGCATTTGGTCATACAGAAAAATCTATTGGTGTCGGTTGACTACCTTTATTTCATGACATGGGATTAATAGGTAATGTACTCCAATCTTTGTATGTGGGTATGCCTTGCATTTTCCTGTCACCAATTACCTTTGTGCAAAAACCTATACGCTGGCTGCAAGCAATCTCTCGCTATGGCGCAACTACTAGCGGCGCTCCCAATTTTGCCTACGAACTACTGTGTAACCACGTTACCCCCGCACAAAAACAAAATCTAGATTTAAGCCGTTGGGATGTAGCTTTTACTGGTGCTGAACCCATGCGCGTTGAGACTATAGAGCGATTTGTAGAGGCGTTTGCAAGCTGTGGTTTTCGCACCGAAGCCTTTTACCCCTGCTACGGAATGGCGGAAGCGACTTTGCTAATTTCTGGGGGTAAAAAAACCGCGCCACCAGTAATTAAGTATGTAGAAAAATCTGCTTTAGAGCAAAATCAAGTAATAGTAGCAGATAGTTATACTGAAGGCGTAAAAAGTATTGTTGGTTGCGGTAAACCTTGGCTAGATAGCTTCATTGCGATCGCAAATCCAAATTCTTTAACCCAATGCGCGGATAACCAAGTAGGAGAAATTTGGGTGTCAAGTCCCGGAATAGGGAAAGGCTACTGGAATCTTGCAAAAGAGACAAACTACACGTTTCAGGCTTACTTACAAAACAATCCGCAAGCAGGTTGCTTCCTGCGGACTGGTGACTTAGGCTTTTTAGCTGATGGCGAACTATTTATTACTGGTCGTCTTAATGATGTTCTGGTATTTTGGGGATTTAACCACTATCCTCAACATATCGAACAAACTGTAGAACAGTGTCATTCAGCATTGAAACCAAATTGCGGTGCAGCATTTTCTATAGAAGTAGACGGAGAAGAAAAGCTAATTATTGTTCAAGAATTAGAGCGTAATTATCGCCATGTGGTAGTTGAAGGCATGGTTGAAACTATCCGGTGGGCGATATTTGACCAACACTTAATCGATATTTTTGCGATCGCTCTCCTTACTCCTGGTAGTATACCCAAAACCTCTAGCGGCAAAATTCAACGCCGTAATTGCAAGCATAAGTATCTTGATGGCAGTTTAGATATTATCAGCCAGTGGCATTCTCCTCAAAAAGAACCAAGCAATATCACTTCCCTTATCAATCGATACTTAAATCCCCTCACCCACGCCAAAAGGTACTTGGCCTTTACTAGAGGAAGCTTGCGGCGGTGGTTGTTTTTAATACACCGCAGCTATTAGTTATCCTAGAGATAGCGCAATTAAAATCCCCTAAAAATGAGTCTTAAATCTTTCGATCTCAATATTTCTAGTTTAGGACGGTGGATCGCTGTTATTGGAGTTTTTTGGCTAATTGGTACCGTAGGTCTAGGCTGGCTTGTAAACTGGTTTTTAATTTTAATTGGGTTACTGTTATTGGTACCCTTTTTAGGCTTTTTTGGTTTCCGCTTTTGGTTGCAAAATAACCTGATTCAAGATACTTGTCCTGTCTGCCAATATGAATTTACAGGCTTAAATAAAACTCAATTGCAATGCCCCAATTGTTCGGAACCGTTGCAAGTGGTACAAGGTAAGTTTAATCGCTTAACCCTGGCGGGGACTATTGACGTACAAGCAATTGAAGTATCTAGCCAGTCGCGGGATGGCTAAAGGAGATTGAGAAAAGAAAAATTCCCTAATTATTTAATTTTTTTTTCACCTCAACTTAATCTTTTCGCCTAATAAATTAAAAAATAGGTTATATAATAATTCATCATTAAATAATCGCTAGATAACTAAAATGGTATCTAGAAGCACAATAATAAGTTGTTCGCTAAGATGCAATTTCAAGAGCCGAAAATTCGCTAGAATTTCCTCACTAAATAAGGTTTAATGACTTATAATTTTTGACTAAAACGTAATCATCTACTAGCGTCAACCAACAATGAATACTGAAGAAAGCGAACAAGAATTAAAACGTCGTTTGCAAGAATTAGAAATTTCTTCGCCAACTAACGCCTACTCCGTAACAACCCAACCTCTTACCAGTAAGGATAGTAGGACGGGACTAAGCAGATTTATTAACTTGTTTAAGTCTTTACCTAACGTAGGAAAGCTAGTTGTAGTAGGTGTCGGGATTCTAGTTGGCTTCGCTGTACTCAAAAGCTTACTAAATTTAGTTGCAGCATTGTTTAGTCTAGCCTTTTTAGGGCTGGTAGTGTACTTTGTATATCAGTTTTTAGTAGCTCGTAGCTCTCAAAACATAGAAAAGTAATAAGCCGGACGTAAGGTACGGGGATCGAAAATTTATATTTAAGGATATTGAGATGGCCAGTCCAAGTGTAAGGAGAGGGAGCGATCGCAATCATAAGCAAACACGGCTACATCCACTACCCTTAGTGACTAGACGCTTTGCTGCTTGGGCGATCGAAATATCAATAATTGTAACTAGCGCTATCGTTCCCTACAGCTTGGGAATGTATGCTAAAACCCACTTAAGAGAGCAAGTACCCCTAAACCCGGTACTAGCAGCAACAGAAAATGCGATCGCCAGCACCTTTGGGTCTGCACGTAAAGATGTCAGCGAAGTTCCACCCTTAACTAATTTACTATGGTCTGCCGCCCTTGCAACTCCAATATTGCTAAGTAGCTGGCAAATATATTTACTCGCTAAAACTGGCAGTACGCTGCCTAAACGCTGGCTAGGTATCCGCGTCGTCACTACCGCCGGAAAGCCGCCTGGTTTAGCAAAAATTTTACTCCGAGAAGGCGTAGCAACTTGGGGGTTGCCTTTATCAATTGCCTACGTTGTATGGCGTTGCAGTGGCTTATTCCCCGCTCCCGGAATGCTTGCAGCTTTAGCTGGGGTAATGGTGTTAGGAGAAGGTATGAGCGCCCGATTTAACCGCCAGCGCCGCTCGTTCCACGATTTGTTGTCGGGAACCTACGTTATTAATGCTAGTCGTATCTATGTCGCCAACACGGAGCTTTTAGAAGAAGAAGGGCGGTCGATTAAGTGGGATACGTCTTCCAGTTGGAAAAAACCCGCCGCAAATGTAAGTGATGCTGAGATTATCTTAACAAGGAAAAAGCAGCGCAACTTGTGGATTTGGATAGGTCGCCATCCCAAATTTGCCTTGATTGTTATAGGTTGTAGTGCAGCAACGTTATTAGGAACTTCGCTCGGTACTAGAATCTACCTTGGCACGCAAACAGATCAAGGATTTGCTAAGTACGATAGCGAACAATTATTATCTGCTACTAGACAATTAAATGCTACAAGTGCAAGTACCTTAGCAGAGCGTACTGAAGCAATTTTAAATTTGGGGACGGTAAATAATCCCCAAGCCCAGCAGTTGCTAGTTAACTTGTTAGCACAATCGTCCAGTCCCGAATTAACCAAGGTGATTCAACAAGCATTGGTTACAAGTGGTATTCAAGCATTGCCCGATTTGCAACGTTTGAATTTGTCTATAGCCAATAATCCAGAAGCTGCTACAAGAGAACTCCAAGCAACCCAAAATGCGATCGCCGAAATTATTTCTATTTATAGCGGCAAATTGACTTCAGTACAACTCAACCGGATCAATCTAGGTGAAACCTCTAGTTTTAGCTTAGTCCTCGACCAAATCGACTTAGCAGGAATTAATCTCGCTGGAGCAAATCTTGATCGCGCTAGTCTAGCTGATAGTCGCTGGCAAAGTAGCGGAAATGATGGCATAGCAAATACTTTTGATGATGCTATTGCTATCCTTAACGATGCTCAGATGAAATTTGTCAATCTTACTGGCGCAGATCTTAGCCGCGTCTCAATGCAGCGCGTCAACTTGCTCCATGCTCTACTTAACAAAGCTAACCTAGCTCATGCAAATCTCACTGGTGCTAACCTCAGCAGCGCTCAAATGGTGGAAGCTGATTTGCAGCAAACTGTATTAACAGAAGCAAGTTTTACGGGTGCAGATTTGGGAGGCGCAAATTTAACTAAAGCTAATTTGTCCTTTGCTCGTTTAGGTCGAGTTAGCGCCCTAAAAACTAACTTCCAACTTGCCAATTTAAGCGGTACTGATTGGCAAGGCGCGGATTTATCAGGAGCCGATTTGAGCCGTGCTAATCTTAACAATGCTAATTTGAGCGCTGCTCGGCTGCAAAATGCCAATTTTCGTAAAGCCCAACTGCAAAACGTCAGCTTACGAAATGCTGATCTTAGTCAAGCTGATTTGCGAGAAGCAGATTTAACTGGAGCCGATTTAGCTGGAGCAATCTTTGCAGCCAAATCTACCCAAACTGACCAATTTATTCAAGCGCCTGCGGAAGAATCGCCCTCTGTGTTACTCAAAGGCGTTGACTTTACCAATGTTAAAAACTTAGACACTACCCAACTTGCAGCTATTTGTCTCCAAGGGGGTAGTCATCCCCGTTGCCCGTAATTCTAGCTACAGGGAAGGGGAAGAAATATTAATTTCCCTTTGCTGATAACAAAAAGCAGTACGCGATTAATTTTTCTTTTGCAAAAAATAGTTTTTCAATTGTGCTTTCAACGCGCGATTATCGCTATGTCTAGTTGAAATTACTGAGTCTTAAAGAACTATACAAAAAAAATATATATACCTTCCAAACATACTATGTTGCTGCTTTTAAAAAAGTAAGCCAGAATCGAGAATAGATTTGGCTTACTTTTTTATTTCAATTGTGCTGCATTTTTAAAAGTGACAATGACTTTCTCAGTTTATAGCGGTACAAATCTAAGTTAAAGATGAAAATACGATATAAATTACTTTTTAGCTTCCTTCTACCTTCTTTCATGGCAGGGATAGTAGTTTGTTTTTCAATCATTAACAACTTAAGTATTCTTAGTAATCTTGCCCAAGCTAATCAAAGCTCTGCCAAAGAAGTTACAGCTTTAACACAAATAAGGCTTGCAGGCAAAGCAATCCAAGGTTACGCAAACGCTCTGCTTAAAAAATCGGATGATTCTATTCTAGAGCAAACTTATGAGCAACCAGTAAGAGCTCAAATTCATACAGATATTAAAATAGAATTAAGTAATCTTACAACTAACTTAAATAATCTCAAAGCAGCTACAAAGCAAAGTATTTATATAGATAAACAAAGTTTAATTAGAAATAATAACGACATTCAGAAAGAACAAAGTGAATTAATAGTTATAGATAATATAGAAAAAAGAGTATTTACTTATAGTCGGCTTGTTAACCAATATTTATATTTAATTGATACAGATATTAGGAAAGCAGAAGTTTTTTTAAGTCAGTCTTTAGAACCGTATTCTAAAATCTTAGCTCCTCTACTTGAAGAAGCGTCCGTAGATGCACAAGCCGAACTAATAAAAGAAAATAGAAATATTGAACAAGATATTGCACGTGGTAATACAGTAATTATTACTTTAGCTGGGCTAATTTTTATAACAAGTATTATTTTAAATTTATTGCTATCTCACGCAATTTGTCAGCCAATAGTTCAGCTAAAAAAAGCGGCGAGAAGTATTGCTAAAGGAAAGTGGTATACAAAAATAAATATAAAAAATCAAGATGAACTGGACAGTTTAGCAAAAGCTTTTAATCAAATGAATGAAGCTTTGAATGAAACAACTGTTTCTAAAGCTTATGTTGATAATATTCTTAAAACTATGATTGATAGTTTGATAGTTTTAGACAGCAGTAAAACGATTGTCAAAGTTAATCAAGCAACGCTAGATTACTTAGGTTATGAGGAACACGAGCTAGTCGCGCAACCTTTTACAAGAGTATTTGTTCAAACAAAGATAGTCAATAATTTAGAGAAAAAAGAAGTAATCAAAAATCTTGAAACGAGTTATTTGAAAAAAAATGGGGAAAAACTATTTATATCCTTTTCAAGTTCGTTGATGCGAGACGAAAAAGGACAAATTCAAGGCATAGTTTGTGTAGCCGAAGATATTAGCGCTCGGCAAGAGGCATTACGCGATCGCACTCAAGCTGAGGACGAGAAAAATTTACTATCTATAGCGATTTCTTATGCCGCCGAAGCAATAGAAATTACGGATACCCAAGCAAGGTTTATATATGTTAACCCTGCCTTTGAAACCATCACTGGCTATCAACGCTCTGAAGTAATCGGCAAAACTTCCGCTTCTTTACTAAGGAGCGGAATGCACCCTTCAGTCTTTTATCAAGAAATAGTAAATACTTTAAATGATGGTCGAGTATGGAGTGGAAGTTATATCGGCAAACGTCGTGATGGCACGCTGTATTCTCAAGACGCAACTATTTCGCCTGTATTCAATTTAGCTGGATTAGTTACTCACCATGTCGCAGTTAAACGCGACATGACAGAACGCAAAAAAGCTGAAGAAAGACTAGAAAAAATTAATCAATGCTTTTTAAGTTTCAAAACGGAGCCAAGTGCCAATATTAATCAGCTTACCGCTTTATGTGGAGAACTATTAGGAGCAAGCTGCGCTTTATATGATCGCTTGGATGCAGGAAAACTATATGCTGTAGGACAATGGCAGACTCCCAAAGACTACAAGGCAGTGAAGAGTCCAGAAGGAAGCATTTGTTACGACGTAATTAAAAATAGCAGCGATGAAGTATTTATTGTTAACGATCTGCTCAATACAAAATATGCCCAAAGTGAACCAAACATAAAGCAATACAAGTTGCGAACTTATATTGGTCATATTGTCAAGTGCGAAGGCACTCTTGTGGGTGCAGTGTGCGTCCTTTACAAAGAAAACTTTATTCCTAGTCATGCTGATCGCAAAATTTTAGGAATTATTGCCGCCGCTATTGGCGTAGAAGAAGAACGAAGAATAACTCAACAAGCTTTGAGCGTAAGTGAAGAAAGGTATGCCCTAGCGGCGCAAGGTGCTAACGATGGATTGTGGGATTGGAATTTATTAACCGATGAAATTTATTTTTCGCCTCGCTGGCAAGCAATGCTGGGTTTAAAGAGTGGCGAAATAGGCAATAACAAAAAAAATTGGTTTAGTCACGTCCATCCAGAAGATATCGAACAATTAATTAGCGCGATCGCATCGCATCTAGAAGGAAAGTCGGCATACCTTGAAAATGAGTATCGCATCCAGCACCAAGACGGACAACAGCGCTGGATGCTAGTCCGAGGATTGGCTGTTAGTGATGCCCAAGGCAAGCCCTACCGCCTAGCAGGTTCTCAAACTGATATCACCCAAAAAAAAGCAGCCCTTGCCCAATTACAGTACGAATCTTACCACGATAGCTTGACAGGGTTAGCAAATCGTCGCCTATTTATGGAGCGTTTAGAAAATGCGATCGCCTGCGCCGGACAGGACAAAGATTATTTATTTGCCGTGCTGTTTTTGGACTTGGATCGCTTTAAAGTTATAAATGATACGTTGGGTCATAACATAGGCGACTTCTTATTAATAGAAGTTGCCCGCACTTTGGAATCTTGCGTGCGCCCCGAAGATACTGTAGCCCGCTTAGGTGGCGACGAATTTACAATTTTACTCGACGACATCAAAAGTATTGACAACGCGACTCAAGTTGCCCAGCGCATTCAAAGTCAACTCACCTTACCATTTAATCTTAGTGGGAATGAAGTATTTAGCACTATTAGTATTGGAATTGCTTTAAATAGCTCAAGTTACAAGCAAGCTGAAGACATTTTACGCGATGCAGATATGACTATGTATCGCATTAAAACCCAAGGAAATAGCGGAAAATGTTATCAAATTTTCGATCGCTCCATCCACTCCAAGGCAATGGCGATATTGCAGTTAGAAAACGATCTGCGTGGAGCGCTCGGACGCGGAGAATTTATTTTATATTACCAGCCGATTATATCGCTCAAGAACTTTCGCATTAGTGGCTTTGAAGCTTTGATCCGTTGGCAGCACCCAGAGCGCGGTTTAGTTTCTCCCATCCAATTTATCCCTATGGCGGAAGAAACAGGCTTAATCAACGCAATTGGCAATTGGACGCTATGGGAAGCTTGCCGTCAGTTGAAGTCGTGGCAAGAGCAATTTACCGGTAAACCATCTTTATTTATCAGCGTCAATCTATCTACTAAACAGTTTGCTCAAGCAGATATGATCGATCAAATAGAAAAAGTTTTACAAATAACAGGGCTTGAAAGTCGCTTTTTAAAATTAGAAATTACCGAAAGCGTACTGGTGGAGAATGCCGAGCGCGTGGCTGCTATGCTCGTAAAAATGCAACAATTGGGCATCCGGCTGTCGTTAGATGATTTTGGTACAGGCTACTCGTCTTTGAGCTATATGCACAGTTTCCCGATTGATACACTAAAAATTGACCGCTCTTTTGTTACTGGTGTTGATACGGAATTGGGCAAAATAGAAATTATTCGCACAGTGGTTGGGTTAGCTTGGAATTTGGGCATGGATACTGTAGCTGAAGGCGTTGAAACCAAAACCCAGATGTATCAACTCAAGTCCCTAAAATGCAACTTTGCCCAAGGTTATTACTTCTCAAAACCCCTAGATGTGTATGCCGCCGAAGCCTTAATTGCTGAGGAGCGAGAGTATTTTAGTAGCACCACAAAAGTTGAAGGACTGGAATTTTGGACGAGAAAGTAAGTAGAATTACCTTGGCTGCAAACGACAGGTAGAATAGTTAAGCCTGCTTTTTGCGGGCTTATTGACATCATTCAAACTATCATGTCCCGCACATTACTCTACGAAGGCAAAGCGAAAATTATTTACGCTACAGAAGATCCAGAAATTGTTCTGGCTGAGTTTAAAGACGATGCTACCGCCTTTAATGCTCTCAAGCGCGGCAGCATTAGTGGTAAAGGTGAAATTAATTGCCAAATATCTCAAGTGTTATTTCAATATTTAGAGCAGCGCGGTATTGCTACCCACTTAATAGATTGCCCAAGTTTGAACCAGATGCGGGTACGAAAAGTAAAAATTTTGCCAATAGAGGTAGTTGTCAGGAACATTGCGGCTGGTAGTCTATGTCAACAAACAGGATTGCCTTTGGGAACAGTTTTAAACCAACCATTGGTAGAGTTTTACTACAAAAATGATGCTTTGGGAGATCCTTTATTGACACGCGATCGCCTATTATTACTGAAACTCGCAACTGGGGAGCAAATTGACCAACTTCAAAAGCTGGCTCTAAAGTGTGATCGCTACCTGGGGGAATTTTTCTCAAACTGTAACTTGACTTTAGTAGACTTCAAGCTAGAGTTTGGCACCAGTAGTAACGGGCAATTACTTTTAGCTGATGAAATTAGCCCCGATACTTGCCGTCTTTGGAATAAGTTGGAAGTCGATCCCAAAAATCGTGTTATGGATAAAGACCGCTTTCGCCAAGATTTAGGTAATGTAGAAAACGCTTATCAGCAAGTTCTAGAGAGGGTTTTAGCTCAGGTTAATGCTATGAAAAATTAGAATAAATAATTTGTGTTTAATTGTTGCTTAAGTTCGATAACTTAGGAGCAAAGAAAAACTGCGCTCGCTCCTTGGCGTTGCTTGTAGCTCTAATTTATGGTGTGTGGACGTGTTCAATAATTTTAATAAAATGCCAATAATTTCTGCTCGTTGGGTGCTAAACCTGCGCCCGGTAAATACTGCTGTCTGGTTAGTTTTGGCAATTTTTGCTAGTTCAATTTTTAGCTCAGAAATTGTTCGCGCCCAAGAACAACCAGTAACGAAAAAAACGCAACTGTTATCAGCGCCCAAAGCTGACAACTTGAGGGGTAAGGTAATTCCGAGTAATAGTGTCGTGGTAGATGCGATCGCATCTGGGCAAGAAATAGTCCAAACTCCAACACCCTCTACGCCCTCAACTACGCCTAACCAGTCAACAACGGATACAAATACGCCCGTAAATCCGCCCGTCCCCATAACACCCGCTCCGGGGACGGAAGGAACACCACAGCAAGAAACGCCAAATCAAATAGAATTTGATATCACCCCAGGAAATCAAACTCCGGTTATTGAAAATAATACGTCCCCATCAAACCCGCAAGCACCGAGCAATGCGGCTCCTGGAGCTACTCCAGCACCGAATAATGCCACACCGGAAGCGGATTCCGAGTCTAATCCCGAAGTGCTAGTCGGGGAAGTATTAGTAGTAGGTCAAGAGGGAGGACAACTAACTCCAGAATTAGAAAACGAAGTATATCAGGCAATTAGGACGCAGCCAGGACGTACCGCTACGCGATCGCAACTGCAAGAAGACATTAACGCCATTTTTGCTACCGGGTTTTTTGCTAACGTCCGCGCCGAACCCACAGATACGCCATTGGGAGTACGAGTTACATTTTTTGTCCAACCCAACCCAATTTTACGGGCTGTGCGTGTGCAGGCGAATACCGGGACAAACGTGCCATCGGTACTACCAGCAAAAATCGTAGATGACATATTCAAAGAACAGTACGGCAGCATCTTGAACTTGCGCCGCTTTCAAGAAGCAATTAAACAATTAAATAAATGGTATCAAGACAACGGCTATGTCCTTGCTCAAGTAAACGAAGCGCCAGAAGTAGCCGCCGATGGTACTGTTACTTTGGCGGTAGCTGAAGGGGTAATTGAGAATATTCAAGTTAGCTTCCGCAATAAAGACGGAGAAGCAACCGACGATGAGGGAAAGCCGATCGAAGGGCGCACTCGTGAATTTATTGTTACCCGCGAACTAGAATTAAAACCTGGGCAAGTTTTTAACCGCACTACCGTGCAAAGAGACTTGCAAAGAGTGTTTGGGCTGGGTTTATTTGAGGACGTGAATGTGTCGCTCAACCCCGGTCAAGACCCACGTAAGGTAATTGTAGTTGTAAACGTTGATGAAAAAAATAGCGGTTCTGTGGGCGCTGGCGCGGGGTTCAGTTCATCGAGCGGTTTATTTGGTAGTTTGAGCTATCAACAGCAAAACTTGGGAGGCAATGACCAAGACTTGGGCGCAGAATTTCAAATCGGTCAGCGAGAACTACTGTTTGATTTGCGCTTTACAGACCCCTGGATTGCAGGCGATCCTTATCGCACATCTTATACCGTTAATGCCTTTAGGCGGCGGACAACTTCGCTAATTTTTGACGGTGGTGAAACAGAAGTTGAGTTGCCCAATGGCGATCGCCCCCGTATACTCCGGCTAGGCGGCGGAGTAAACTTTACTCGTCCTTTGTCCAAAAATCCTCTCCAGAAGTCGGAATGGACAGCCTCGGCGGGCTTAGCGTATCAACGGGTATCTATTCGCGACCAAGACGGAGATCTTAGCCCTAAAGATGAATTAGGTAACGACTTAAGCTTTAGCGGTGATGGCACGGACGATTTATTAACTCTGCAAGCAGGGGCAGTACGTGATCGCCGTAATGATGCCATCCGACCTACTAGCGGCTCTCTAACGCGGTTTGGCGTTGAGCAATCCGTGCCTATAGGCTCAGGTAATATTTTGCTGAACCGAGTGCGCGGCAGCTACAGTCGATACTTCCCGATCAGCTTGATTAATTTTAGTGACGGACCGCAAACTCTAGCTTTTAATATTCAAGGCGGTACGGTACTTGGAGACTTGCCACCTTATGAAGCTTTTTTATTGGGTGGTAGTAATTCGGTACGAGGCTACGATGAAGGCGACTTAGGTAGCGGACGCAGTTTTGTCCAAGCTACCGCCGAATACCGCTTTCCCGTGTTTTCAATTGTCGGGGGCGCTCTATTTTTTGATGTTGGTACAGACTTAGGCAGTGGTAGCGAAGTACCTGGAGATCCAGCCGGAGTACGGGGTAAATCAGGTAGTGGCTATGGCTACGGCTTGGGAGTAAGAGTACAATCACCTTTAGGCCCAATTCGGATTGATTACGGTTTCACCGACGAAGGCGATAGCCGCTTGCACTTTGGCATAGGAGAAAGATTCTAATGAGCGGTGAGGGGCTAGGCACTAAACAAAGGGCTGATAAACAAGCGGCTAGGTATACTTTAGCTAGCCAAATTAGCTTGTCGGGAGTGGGGTTACATAGCGGTGTGACTACAACAGTGCGAGTGTTGCCTTCTCCTGGACAAGGGCGCTACTTTGTCCGGGTGGATTTGCCTCAAATGCCTATTATTCCCGCCCAAGTAGCCTCCGTAACTAATACAGTTTTATCAACCCAGTTAGGTGGAGGGGAGGCTTGCGTCCGCACGGTAGAGCATATACTAGCAGCGCTAGCGGGTATGGGAGTTGATGATGCCCGAATTGAAATAGATGGGTCAGAAGTGCCTTTATTAGACGGTTCTGCCCGGATGTGGGTAGAGGAAATCGCCGCCGTTGGCTTAGTAGAATCATCCGTGCGATCGCCCCAAGAAGAAGTTGAGCCAATACTAAGTCAGCCTATTTGGGTACGCCACCATGATGCTTTTGTAGCCGCCTTACCAGCTTCGGCAACGCGCTTTACTTACGGAATTGACTTTGATGATGTACCAGCAATCGGCAATCAGTGGTATAGCTGGGCAAAAGGGCAGATAGGAGACGATTCTTTTTCCCAAGCAATTGCCAAGGCTCGGACTTTTGGTTTAGCGCACCAAATTGAGGAGTTGCGGCAACAAGGCTTGATTAAGGGCGGAAGTTTGGACAATGCTTTGGTTTGCGATCGCGCTCTTGGCTGGCTAAATCCGCCTTTGCGTTTTGCAAATGAGCCAGTACGGCATAAAATTCTAGACTTAGTGGGAGATTTGAGCTTGGTAGAAAATTTGCCTATTGCTCATTTTTTGGCATACAAAGCTAGTCATAGCCTGCATATTCAACTTGCCCAGCTGCTACAAAGGCACTAAAGACGGACATGAAGACACAGAGTATTTTAGCCACACGCCTTGAACTAATTCATTCCTTGAAGAATTTACCTAGACCACTGTCATAAAAAGCCTCCGCTACAGATAAAATAAGACTTTTAATCCTGCACGTTGTTTTTGATTCAAATGAAAACTGCCCTAACTAACTTAAATTCAACGCAAGAATCGACAAGCAATCTTGATGAAAATACAAAAACAGTTTTAACAATTGAAGAAATCCAGAAGCTGCTACCTCACCGCTACCCGTTTGCCCTTGTAGACCGAATTATTGAATACGTGCCAGGAAAACGGGCGGTTGGAATCAAAAATGTTACCTTCAATGAACCGCATTTTCAAGGGCATTTTCCCGGACGACCAATGATGCCTGGAGTGTTAATAGTAGAAGCAATGGCTCAAGTGGGCGGTATAGTGCTAACTCAACTGCCAGAATTGGAAGGCGGGCTATTTTTGTTTGCAGGTATCGATAAAGTCCGCTTTCGCCGCCCCGTTGTACCAGGCGATCGCTTAATAATGACGGTGGAACTGTTATGCGTCAAACGTCGTCGTTTTGGTAAAATGCAAGCTCGTTCTGTAGTGGACGGGCAGTTGGTTAGTGAAGGAGAATTGATGTTTTCCTTGGTCGATTAAATGAAGTTATTAGTAGGTAGAAATTAAACTAAAAAGGCGAGAAGCGCTTTGAGCATAGAAAAAAGTACCTTATGCACCCCACTACAACTACCCTCTGCCTTCCGTTGGAGACCCATCTTTGAAGACTCTAATTCATCCTACTTCTGTAATTCATCCCGGCGCAGAACTGCACCCAACTGTGCAGGTTGGTCCTTATGCGGTGATTGGAGGACAAGTTAAAGTTGGTGCAGAAACTATCATCGGCGCTCATGTAGTCTTGGAAGGCCCTACGGAAATAGGATCGCAAAATCAAATTTTTCCGGGAGCCGCAATTGGGCTAGAACCTCAAGACCTTAAGTATGATGGGGCTTTAAGTTGGGTGAAAATTGGGAATAATAACCGCATCCGCGAATACGTGACCATTAACCGCGCCACTGGGGTCGGGGAAGCAACGGTGATTGGCGATCGCAACTTACTTATGGCTTACACTCATGTAGCTCACAACTGCGCGATCGCAGATTCGGTCGTTATTGCCAACAACGTTGCTCTAGCAGGTCATGTACAAATTGAGTCGAAAGCAACAATTGGCGGGGTTTTGGGCATTCATCAATTTGTACATATTGGCAAGTTAGCTATGGTAGGTGGAATGAGTCGTATTGACCGCGATGTGCCGCCGTATATGCTAGTAGAAGGTAGTCCGGCAAGAGTACGCAGTCTTAATCTAATCGGTCTCAAGCGTGCTGGAATATCGGAACTAGACCAAGGCACGGTTTTTCAAACTTTAAAAAAAGCCTTTCGCAGTCTCTACAGGTCGAGTTTACCCTTGAGTGCGGCGCTAGAAGAATTGGAACTATTACCAGATAATGAATACCTACAACACCTGCGCCGATTTTTGCAATTATCGCAAATGGAAGGGCGGCGCGGTTCCATACCCGGTCGGAGTCCGCGCAACGATTGATGCAAGATGAATTAACGTTTTTGGCTCAAAACGCAAGTCAGCAAACAAACACAAAGGGTGTTACTAGCAAGGCAAAGGTCAGGATTTTTGTTAGCACTGGAGAAGTATCGGGTGACTTACAAGGTGCGCTCTTAATTGCCGCGCTTCAGCGTCAAGCGGTTAAAGCTGGGGTAGAAGTAGAAATTGTCGCTTTGGGCGGCGCTAAAATGGCTGCGGCTGGAGCAATCTTACTGGGTAACACTAGCAGTATTGGTTCAATGGGGCTATTAGAAGCGTTGCCTTTTATTTTGCCTACTCTCCAGCTACAAAAACAAGCGATCGCTGCTTTAAAGGCTCACCCCCCGGATTTAGTCGTATTAATTGACTACATAGGTCCAAATATGAAAATCGGCAGCTACATCCATTCCTCGCTGCCGCAAGTGCCTGTTGTTTACTATATCGCCCCCCAAGTATGGGTTTGGTCGATGACGGGGCGGGCGACAACGCGAATTATTCAAATAAGTAATAAGCTCCTAGCGATTTTTCCTGAAGAAGCGCGTTACTTTGAAAAACGGGGAGCAATAGTTAGTTGGGTAGGGCATCCGCTAGTCGATAGAATGCAAAATGCCCCTAGTCGTGAAGCTGCCCGAAAGTTGCTCCAAATTCAATCAGAAACTACCGCGATCGCTCTAATTCCCGCTTCTCGTCGCCAAGAATTGAAATATCTATTGCCACCGATGTTTGAGGCTGCAAGGCAAATTCAAGCTCAGTTACCCAACGTCCGTTTTTTGATTCCTTTAGCTTTAGAAATCTACCGCCAGCCGATAGAGCAAGCAATAAAGCGTTACGGTTTGCAGGCTACTATAGTTTGCGGTCAAACTACCGAAGCAATTTCCGCCGCCGATTTAGCAATAACAAAGTCTGGTACAGTAAATTTAGAAATTGCCTTATTAAACGTGCCGCAAGTAGTAATTTACCGCGTTAGCCGCTTGACTATTGCTATTGCGCGTTTGTTTAAGTTTTCTATTCCTTTTATGTCGCCACCCAACTTGGTAGAAATGAAGCCGATTGTGCCGGAATTACTCCAAGAACAAGCCACACCAGAAAATATTGTCCAAGTAGCCTTAGAATTGTTGCTTAATCCCATTCGTCGCCAAGAAACTCTAGCTGCCTACGCGCTTATGCGATTATCTTTAGGAGAAGTGGGAGTATGCGATCGCGCTGCATCAGAAATTTTCCAATTACTTGAGGCAAGGGGTGAGTAATCATCAACAAGGGAGACCTACTCTTAACTAAGCGTCCCGTTGCTATAGACTTGTTTGCAGGTGTAGGCGGGTTTTCGCTTGGTATAGAGCAAGCGGGATTTGATGTATTAGTAGCTGTAGAAAGCGATCCGGTTCATGCCTGCGCCTATAAGTTCAATTTTCCCTTAACGGAAGTAATCTGCGCGGATGTTGCTAAATTAACCGCTCACGCAATTAGACAAGCAGCTTTAAGAAGCTGGGTTGCTCACTATTACCAAACTTGCGCTCACTGGAATGGACAAATCGATTTAGTATTTGGTGGGCCTCCTTGCCAAGGATTTTCAATTATGGGAAAACGCTTGCTGGATGACGATCGCAATCACCTAGTATTAGAATTTTGCCGCTTAGTAATTGAATTAAATCCCCGCTATTTTGTGATGGAAAATGTGCCAGGAATGGCAACAGGAAAGCACAAAACTTGGTTAAATAAACTAAAAAATAAGTTTAAACTTAATGGCTATCATGGCAGGGCGCAAATTTTAAATGCAGCAGATTTTGGCGTACCACAGAAACGCAAAAGATTATTTTTTTGCGGCGCACAAACTGGAATTAAAGTTTATTTTCCTAAACCTTTAGCTAGGGGTTCAGTTAAGGTTGTAGATGCGATCGCAGATTTACCCGATTTAGATAATTTTCCCGAACTTAGAATCACTGACGAAGTGCTGTTAAGTATGGAACAATTAGCCCAATTGGAGCAAAAAACTAGCGTATACACCAAAATACTCCGCAATAATAACTATTTTGCTTATCCTCGCTTATGGAACCCGCAATTATTGACAAGTTCCATGCAAACTCAACATAGTAAAACAACAATCGCCCGGTTTGCCGCCACTAGCGCCAATCAACGAGAACCAATCAGTCATTTGCGCCGTTTGGACTTAAATGGATTGTGTCATACCTTACGCGCGGGGACAGGAAGCGATCGCGGTAGCTATACGTCTCCCCGTCCTATTCACCCAATTTTACCGCGCGTAATTTCTGTTAGAGAGGCGGCCAGGTTGCATTCCTTTCCTGATTGGTTCCGCCTCCATCAAACCAAATGGCATGGATTTAGACAAGTAGGCAATTCTGTTCCCCCACTTTTAGCGCAAGCCGTTGGGAGAAGGGTTATTGCTGCTCTTGGCGTAACCCCCCCTTTGCCAGAAAGGACATTAACTCAGGGAGATCCGCAATTATTGCGATTTGAGGCTTGCCAAGCAATTAAGTATTGGTTGGGTTAATGTCGTTCGATTAAATTACAAAGTTGACCAATTTTCCTGGTACAACGATTACTTTTTTAATTTCCTTGCCTTCAAGATGACGTATAGCTGCTTCCGACTCGCGGGCATACTTTTCTAGCGCTTGCTTATCAGCTTGAGCAGGAACTTGGATTGTGCCTCTAGTTTTGCCCATAATTTGAATTACGAGCGTAATTTCATCGGCTACTAAAGCATCAGCATCGTAGGTGCGCCAAGCTTGCTGGTGGATGGAACTTGTTTTACCGCACTGATGCCACAATTCCTCGGCAATATGGGGCGCAAAGGGTGCGAGTAGTTGGATTAGTGTCTCAATTCCTTCCGCGTATACGGGCGAATCAAAGCACTTGGAATCTGCGATCGCATTACTCAATTTCATCAATTCAGAAACCGCCGTATTAAAATGGTATTCCCCTTCCAAGTCGGCGGTAACTTCCTTAATTGCTGTGTGAATTGCTCGACGTAGCTCCTTTTCTTTTGAACTTAAATTAGTTGGTTGAGTCCGTACTTTTCCTTCATCAAAATCCGTTACCAAACGCCAAATTCGATTCAAAAAGCGAAATTGCCCTTCTACATCCGCTTTATCCCATTCCAAGTCTTTTTCGGGCGGCGCTTTAAATAAGATAAACATCCGGGCTGTATCTACCCCATATTGGGCAATTACATCTTCTGGTGCTACGCCGTTGTACTTAGACTTAGACATTTTTTCGTAGAAGACTTCTAGCGCTTCCCCTGTCTCTGGATCTTTTGGCTCCGTTGTATTTACCGATGCGGAGGGAATATATTTACCCGTAACTGAATTTTTGTAGGTAACAGCCTGTACCATGCCTTGAGTTAAGAGACTTTGGAAGGGTTCGTCAAAATTGATTAAGTTGCGATCGCGCAGTACTTTAGTAAAGAAGCGCGAATACAATAAGTGTAAAATTGCGTGTTCAATTCCGCCTACATACTGATCTACAGGCATCCAATCATTCGTCTTAGCTGAATCAAAAACTTCTTGCTCATTGTTTGCGTCAGGAAAGCGCAAAAAGTACCACGAGGAATCAATAAAAGTATCCATTGTGTCGGTTTCCCGCACGCTAGGCTGACCACAAGTCGGACAAGGTACGTTTACCCAACTATCTAATTGTGCCAAAGGAGAAGTACCCCGACCCGTAAAAGCTACATCTTCAGGTAATTTTACAGGCAAGTCTTTTTCTGGTACGGGTACAGTGCCACAATTAGAACAGTAAATAATCGGGATTGGTGCGCCCCAGTAGCGCTGCCTAGATATTAGCCAATCTCGCAGGCGATATTGTACCCGTGCTTTACCGTAGCCTTTTTGTTCGGCATACTGCACGATCGCATTTTTAGCTTTTGTAGAGTCCATCCCTTCAAAAGCACCAGAATTAACTACTATTCCTTGTTCGGTGTATGCCTGTTTTAAAGAGGTTTTAGGAAGTGGTCTTCCCATCTCTGGTGGCACAATTACAACTTGAATCGGTAGTTGTTTCTCTTTAGCAAACTTAAAATCTCTATTATCATGGGCTGGTACGCCCATCACCGCCCCTGTACCATATTCATACAGCACATAGTCAGCAATCCAAATCGGTATTTCTGACCCCGTAAATGGATTAACTGCTATACCACCCGTAGGAATACCCTGCTTGGGTTTATCTTCGCCTGTGCGTTCTAGTTCGCTTTGATTTGCCACTTCTTGAATAAACGCAGCTACCGCCTGTTTTTGCTCTGGCGTAGTTACACTAGCCGTTAAGGGGTGTTCGGGAGCTAAAACAACGTAAGTAACGCCGTAAACGGTATCGGGACGAGTGGTAAAAACCCCAATTTTTTCCTCTAATCCGACAATAGGGAATTCTAGGTAAGCACCAACAGATTTACCAATCCAATTTGCCTGCATAATCTTGACTCGCTCAGGCCATCCCGTCAGCTTGTCTAAGTCATTTAGCAGTTGTTCGGCGTAGTCGGTAATTTTCAAAAACCACTGTCGCAATAGCTTACGTTCAACCATAGCGCCACTACGCCACGACTTCCCTTCACTATCTACTTGCTCGTTTGCTAGTACAGTTTGGTCTATTGGGTCCCAATTTACGGCAGCTTCTTTTTGGTAAGCAAGTCCTGCTTGAAAAAACTGCAAGAAAAGCCATTGCGTCCACTTGTAATACTCCGGCGCACAAGTGGCGATTTCTTTTTCCCAATCAATGGACAAGCCTAGGCGTTGCAACTGACTCCGCATCTGAGCAATATTTTCATAAGTCCATTTAGCCGGAGGAATACTGCGCTCAATTGCTGCATTTTCTGCGGGTAATCCAAAAGCATCCCATCCCATCGGATGCAACACGCGATAACCTTGCATCCGCTTGAGTCTAGCAATTACATCGGTAATTACATAGTTACGGACATGACCCATATGCAGGCTGCCCGATGGATAAGGGAACATAGAGAGAGCATAAAATTTTGGCTTACTTTTATCTGTAGAGGTTCGGTCTAAGCCAAGTTCAGCCCAGCTTTTTTGCCATTTTTCCTCTACGGCTGCGGGGATATAACGGGACTCCACAAACAAACTCCTAATGCACAAGTTGCGATCGCAATTCTGTTTCGTTATTGTGACACAATCTCGGTTTGTCCTGATAGTTTACCGGGTTTGTTCTTGACCTGCAATGGCAATTAATCTAACTTCCAACCTAGAGAAACCAGCATTATCATCAAACTTTGGCTCGCTAAAATGTTAAAACAGTTTTTATATTCTTTTCTCAACAATCGTAGTGTAACTGAAGCAGACTTTGACTAAAGTTACTTTTTTTTCAACTAGCAAGCAATGTAAAAATTCAGGAAGCAATAATTGTGCAGATTAAATATAAAAGACCCCTCAGAACGCGAGTTAGTCCTGAAGAGTATCAACTACTAATAAGACTCAGAGAACAAAACCCTCACAACATCCGCCTTCCCAAAAACCAACAGTAGGGGAGCATCTTGCTGACTCTGTTGCCGCCACAATGGGTTCTTGGCGTTTCATTATTATTCAAAGCGTTCTGTTATTTATTTGGGTTTGTCTGAACGTCACGGCTTTTATTCAACATTGGGACCCTTACCCATTTATTTTGCTGAACTTGATGCTTTCTTTTCAAGCTGCTTATGCTGCACCCATACCCATCATTATGATGAGTCAGAATCGCCAAGCATATATCGATCGCAAAGACGCTAGGCATGATTATGAAGTCAATCTAAAAGCAGAATTAGAAATTGAGCTATTGCACGACAAAATGAACTTGTTACGCGAACAAGAAATTGTTGAACTTAAAAGCTTATTAATGGAACAACAACAACAGTTCAAAGAGCTAAAAGAGCTAAAAATCTTCTTAGCACAGTCCCTCGAACAATTAAATAGTCATTTGTCCTTATCTAGTGACAAAGACAAGCTCGATTGAGCATATAGCTAATCGCTACAAATGTAACTCTATATTTACACAAAATCTCAGAATATTTCTAGTTTATTAGCTTTAACTATGGCTGTACTTTGTTTTCAAGGTTTCATTAGAGATATTATCTACAACCCAGTAATCCTTTCTAAACTTAAAATCTATGCTTTAGATAATTTTGATATTAATCAGGCAAAACCTTTCGGCATAATTGCCTTAGATTCTCTACAAAATATTATTGCTTTTTCCCAATGGAAATCTCCTAAGAGAACTAGAACATATCCGTTTGCTAGAATTTATAATACTTACCATCTAAACTCTAAAAAAGTCACAATAATTCCAGTCATAAAAGATGAAGGTACTGGAGGAGATAATGATAGAATAAATTTTATTACTCTGTCTTGGATGAATTTATTAAATGTGTATATTATCCTTGCTTGTTACGAACAAGCAGAGGCGGTAATAGGCAGAACAGACAAGATTACTAAGCAAAAGTTTAATTCCGAATACATTAATCAAAAAATTAAAGAATTAAGTAGTTACCAATTAACAGCATTACACTGGAATACTACTCACTTTGAAAAAGACTTTGATTCTGTTTACCTAAATGCGGTTAATAGCTACGAAAAAATAGCAATTACTCAACAGGTAAGCTTACATTCAAGAACCAAGCATATTGAGGTACTTAATAATTTTCAGCTAAATAGAATATTTAATATTGAAAAGTTTAAAGATTATACTCTTAATAGATCATTAATTACCGCACAGCGAGAATCAATAACTACGCATAAATTAGAACATTTAGCGGATGGCTATAAAGGCATATTTTATATTTCAAACTATTTAGGAGGAATTTATCATTTAACTGTTGATGAGGTTTATGAGCAAAGTAATGGATTTATTTTGCAAGAATCAAAAAACTCTAGCCAAGGACAAATGCCGTCAGAAGATGATATCAAAGATGGTTTATTCAAATTAATACTTTTTAGTAATTTAGAATACTTACGTTTAGATGGGCAAATAGTAGAGTTTACTACTTGCTTAAAAATAACAGGAAAAATTCAGGGAGTTCTTTATTTGCCAGGCAACAAGCATACAATAGTAGCATTTTGTCAAGTTAATAGTTTTAATAAAAGACAAAGGCGGATAGTACAATCTTTAGACGAAGAAACTAAGCAAAATTCTAAGTTAAAAGTTTTAATTACCTCAAATGAGTAGCCCAATCAAAAGTCCTTTAAGATATCCGGGAGGCAAGTCTAAAGTTGTTAAGTATTTACTACCTTATTTTCCTCTAGATATAAATGAATTTAGAGAACCTTTTATAGGTGGCGGTTCAGTTTTTATTGCTTTTAAAAGTATATTCAGCAATCAAATCGAACACTATTGGCTCAATGACTTAAACGTTGATTTGTATTTGTTTTGGAAATATGCAAGAGATGATATCAATCTTTTTTTAGATAGTATTAATAGCTTAAAACAAAGTTATCCAATTGGTAGAGAGTTGTACAATTACTTGAATGCGGAAAATTGTCGTGATGGTGGAACATCCCCCAAGTTTTCTAAGATAAGCGATAGCTTTGTAAATTCTGAGCTTAATAGAGCAGTTCGTTTCTTTATTATGAACAGAATTACTTTTTCAGGAATTATGGACTCTGGCGGTTATTCTCAGCAAGCATTTGAAAAAAGATTTACTACTTCATCTATTGAGAGACTTAAAAATATATCTCCTTATTTAGAGAAAGTTTTAATTACTTATGGAGACTACGAAAAACTATTGGTAAAAGATGGCAAACAAGTATTTTTATTTCTAGATCCGCCTTACTATCAACCTACTAAGTCAAAGCTGTATGGAGTTAAGGGGGATTTGCATACAAGCTTCGATCATCAAAGATTTGCTAACAATGTGAAAGACTGCAAACATAAATGGTTGCTGACTTATGATGACTGTTTAGAAATCAGAAACTTATTTAGTTTTGCTAATATAACAGAATTGCAAGTGCAGTATGGAATGAACAACTATAAGCAAAAAAACGCAGCTATTGGCAAAGAGTTAATAATTACAAATTACTCTCTTAATCAACTAGATTGCGTTCAACAATTAGCACTCAATTTTGATAGTAAGGTTATTTAAGTTTGTTGAAAATTTTTGTTTACGGAACTCTGAAACCAGGGGAAAAAAATTATCAACTCTATTGCGCTAACACGGTAACAGCAGTACAAGAAGCGATCGCTTATGGTAAGTTGTACGACTTACCTATGGGTTATCCGGCGGCAATCTTCCCGGCGGCTTACCTTGTACGCGGCTATCTACTCGCGTTTACTGATACCAGAGTTTTACAATCCCTTGATGAACTAGAAGATTATGATCCCAATCAACTGATTAGCCAAAATCACTACGAGCGACACCAAATAGAAGTTTACGACTCAAATTTTAGCTCGTTAGGTAAAGTATGGACGTATTCAATGAACCAACAGCAAATTGATGCTTATGGTGGCGTTTTTATCAGCGACGGCTGGTGGACTAGCAAAAAATAAGCTGCTAACTTTCGCTAACAGCTTGCAGTTTACTAAAAATTTTTCTGCGGCGGCTTAGTAGTCTCTGTTTGTTTAATTACCTTTTGGGGTTCAAAGGCGGATTCGGGAAGTTCAACTAGAGGAGTATTTAAGGCAACTAACAATTTTTCCGTAGCCGGATTGTTTACTTCTGCCATCTGTAGTGCATGACGACCGGGAACAACGCTTGAGAGAGTTGCAATAACTACCGCAGCAAAAGCAGCCGCGCCTCCCCACCTCAACGAACGATATTGACGGCGCTTTTCTAACTTGCCAAACACCTGTTGGATTGTTTGCTCTACAGCTAGAGTTGCTGGTGGTACAGGTAAGGTTTGGAAGCTTTGTCGCAGCGTCAACAATCTGGCGTATAGCTTTTGGGTTTCGGCATCATTATCCAACCATTCTTCTACCTGTCGCCTTTCAAGGGCTGTGACTTCACCATCTAGGTAAGCACTCAGTAATTCGAAGCGATCGCGCTTCTGTGTATTCATAGCATTTATCAATTGTTTTTATTACCAGGATTAAACGGCGGACAAGTTAGTTGGTTGTTGAGATAAAACAGCTTGATTTTTAAATTCAAGAATTATTTTAACATTCCTACTAAGTTAGAGGAGAGGTTAAAGGTGCATATATATCGTTAGTATTAACTTTCTAAATAGTTTTGTAGTTGAGATTGAAGTCTAGTTCTAGCTCTAGCTATTCTTGACTTCACAGTCCCTAAAGAAACTTTGGTAATTTCGGCAATGTCTTCATAAGCCATGCCTTCAATTTCTCTTAAAACTATGGTCGTGCGGAAGACTTCCGGCAAGTCGGCGATCGCCTTTTGTAATTGTTCATAAAATTCCCGCGTGGTTAGCTCCTCCTCTGGAGAGGGATTTTCACCAGCAATTTCCCAGTTCATTTCTCCATCTTCCATAAAACGCGGTGCATCTAGCGACAGAGGACTAGAAACTCGTTTGCGCTTACGCAACTCGTCGTAAAATAAATTGGTAGCAATACGGCTTAACCAGCCTCGGAACTTCACTGGTTCTTGCAAACGCTTGATATTGCGATAAACGCGAATCCAAACCTCTTGAGCTAAATCAGCACGATCTTGCCAATCGGGAGCTAGGTGATACAGCACCCGTTCCACATGGGATTGATAGCGCCGTAGTAGTTCGGAAAAGGCAGCACGGTCTGGACGCAGTCCAGATTGACAACGCAAGATTAAATCGTAATTTGACAATTTATCTATTTGCACTGGCGCTTGAGGAAACTTTACCTCAACTGATGACCAGGGTACAGAAATAGCTTGACTCATACACCTAAATAACCTGAGAACATCCCTGCCTATTAGACATTGCTACTAAAAGTAAGTTCCCGGTGCGCTCTAATGTATTTGTCCAATGCTCTATTTAGCGGTTAATGGAGATAGCCCGTACTGTTGCCAATTGCCACCTATAGGCGGAAACCACTTTTTCCTAGTAGCAGTATTTTCTGCTATACGAGAACTCGTAGTATTGTCCGAATTATTTGATAAACGGACTACTACGAGTAAGTTCAGACATAACGTCATTATCAGAGCTAACAATAATTTTTCTAGCACGCGATCGCCTCCCACACCTACAAGTCTTTGTTTGATTGCAGCTATTACTTTCTATATGTAAGAAGTTAAAAACTGCAACTACCTTTCTCCTCTTAACCTTAGTTTGCCCATTTTTTAGTAAAAACGCATGAGAAAGCAAATAAATCTTTGTTAAGAAACGTGGGAATGCTAAAGGCTATTTACCTTGGAGCTTGCTCAAAGTTGGGGGCGTAAGCTTGAAGCAAGGTGCTGACTTGTTTTAAAACTTCCTCGCCAGAATTTTTGCCGAGAGCTTGCCTTTCTGGAAAGAAATCAGGATGATCTAAGTTACGGGAGATTGCTGCGTTTACTTGCTGAACAATTAATTGCTCCAGTTCTTCTTTAGCCCTTTGACGTTGGTAGTTGCCGCCTTCTTCGGTGGTAGCATACAGTGGGGGAAGGCGGTTTAGAGCATAAGCTGCAATATCCCCAACATCCAGATGGCGATCGCTTGTAACTTCTATCTCCGCAACTCTAGCTAAGGCTTCTGTCAAGACTAATTCTTCCATAACATTAATGAACTGCTTGCGTTGGACTGCAACTACTTCCCCGGTTAGCAGCGCTCCCATCACCTTGTCTAGCGCCACATACTCAGCAGCAGAAAGCTCTGAGGCAGCATCGCAAATAGACCCTATTTCCGCTTCCATTGCTGGTGTAAGATAACCAGTTTGAAGAGCTTGCTCAACTATTTTTTCAATACCCATAACGCCTCTAAACTCTATGGCACTTGCTAGTGATTTCTGTATTACTCCAATAATCTTGCCCTACTCTTACAGAAAAGTTGCAAAATACAGCTAATTAAATTTACTATTGCGCCAAGGTGTGGGGTCTACAGACTCTCCTTGTACATATAATCCCCAGTGTAAATGAGGTCCGGTTACGGCTCCCGTAGAACCTACAGCACCAATCACTTGACCTATTTTGACAAAATCTCCCTCTTTGACGTTTATCCGGCTGAGATGCAAATAAGTAGTAACTATTCCTTGCCCGTGATCGATGCCGATGATATTACCGTGAATTCGAAACCCCTGGGAAACTCTGCCCACCAAGGCAATTCGTCCATCCGCAGGAGCCATGACTGGGGAACCTGTTGAGCCGCCATAATCTACGCCACGATGATAGTAATCTTGGGCGAATTTACCGTTATAGTAGCGACGAACTCCGTAAATTGTCGTGATTCTACCCTTATTTGGCTTAATAAAAGCGCCATTCCAAAACTTTTGCGGTGTTTTTAGTGCTTTAAGCGCTGCTACGCGGTCCAGCTCGTATTGTGTAGCTTCAACAGCTTTTCCTGGCGAGAGTCTGATCCGTTGGACAGGAAATTTGCGATCGCCTATAATCACCGACAGTTGCTTAGTTTGTTCTCCCGCCTTGATTTGCACTAGCCTAGTACCTGGCTTTTGCAAGGGGGTTGTCGGTAAAAAGGCGCGGTATTTATTTGGGGCGATCGCAAAGGTAGGGTAAGTTTTTCGGTCAAAAGTTACCGATGGACTATTATTAAGGGTTGCTGGAGTGTCTGGAGTCACTACCACTGTTAGGGTATCGCCCAATCGTGGTTTGGTAGGGCTTACTTGAATTTGCAAGGCTTTTACAGAAGCAGCCAAGATTGTCGGCATAGCGACGGCTATTGTCAGAACCAGACTATTTTTCAAGTAGTTGGTGCTACTTATACTCATAAGTTAAAGTGCCTTTAAGGAGAGAGAGTTTTGAAGTAGCTTTAACAATTAAATTCTGCTCCTGAATTAGATTACCTTTTTGCCTAGCAAATTTAGCAAATCTTTAGCTTTTATATCCTCATGCTTTTTGCAAGTAGGAGTAACAAAGAACGCACAGTATAAACATTAACGGTTGCGTACATTGCTTCACGTTTCTAATTGGTTGAGTTTCTACTTTCAGAGCCGTCCTTAATACATATAATTTTTTGTTTATAGCCTGACATCGCCAGTAAAATTTTGTATGCTGGATGATTAATAGAAAAATATTACAAATCAGTTTAAGTAATTTCACGTAAGCATGAAACAGTTTTTATTTGTACGTTTAGAATTGATTTTGCTAACTGGAGTAACGGCATTAACTGGGGCTGCTTGTAGTGGCGATCGCGCCCCGGAGTTGCACAAGCAAAACACGCCGTTGGTTTTAAAAAAGTCACCCGCCTCGCAAAAAGTAAAATTGCCGCCGCAACCTGTTGAACCCGATCGGTTTGAAATAGCTTTGGATAAGGCTTACGGGGCTTTAAGTATTAGTCAGTCGGCTCACTCGGTGGAGGATTGGCGCTTGATCGCCATGCAATGGAGTGAAGCGATCGCGTTAATGAAAACCGTACCAGCCCGCAGTCCCTACAAAGCGATCGCCCAAAAAAAGATTGTTCAGTATCAGCAAAATCTTCGGTATGCCCAGCAACAAGCAAGTCGTCCTATTCTACCGTACCCAGATACGGCAGTGGCAATTATTCCCGCACCCCCATCTCCTATTAGTAGCCCTTTCCCTAACTCCGTCCAAACACCGCCATCATTAGGCGGCGCTGCTAGTCAAGGAGTGTTTCAAGCTGCGATTAAAAACCGTTATGGGGGAACGCCAGTAATTGATGTTACTTTTAATGGCAGCGAACAATTTGAGATGATTGTAGATACTGGAGCTAGTGGCACAGTAATTACTCAACAAATGGCTTCGGCGTTGAGAGTTGTACCTGTAGGTAGAGCTAAAGCAAATACTGCTAGCGATCGCAATGTCGAGTTTGCAATTGGCAACATTAATTCAATTGAAGTGGGCGGTGCGGTAGTTAAAAATGTTTCTGTAGCGATCGCTCCTACGGCAAATTTAGACTTGGGATTACTAGGTCAAGATTTTTTTGGCAGTTACGATGTCACAATTAAACGCGATGTAGTCGAATTTCGCCCCCGTTAGCAATGTATTAATCTCTTAGCAGGTAAAAACTAATTACGCAGAAATTGGCTCAGGTTTTGCTAATGTAGATAACTTGGTATTTGATAACCAGGCAAATGTCTGGGGTGTAACCGATATGTCTACTGCTTCCCACAATGGTTTTGATGTGGGTTCAAAAGCAACTGCTAAGTTAATCGACCACACCGTAGTAGGTGCAGTGGTTAGTGGGCTTACTTCTGATAAAAATGTGGAGACTTCTAGCTTAATTGGGGTTTTTGGTAATAACTGGCTATTTTATATTCCTACCAGTGGAGTAAATGCTGGAGAAGTAGTACGTTTTGCTTATGGCCCGCCGCGTTGTGAGATGACCGGGCCTACTTTTGTGTCAGATACGCTAATTATTTCCGTTCAGCATCCTGGAGAAGATTGTCCGTATAGTCCTCAAGTTACTCTCAATCGTGATATTGAGATGTTGAACTTGGACGGTACTTTGTTTACTCAAAATCGTACTGTCCCGCGCGGTAGTAATTGGCCTAGTAATATTCAGGGTCATGCTTTGGGCGCACCGCGTCCCTCGGTAATTGCTATTCGTCGCAAACGTTCGATGAGTCGTAACTTCGTGTAATGGCTGAAAAGAACAACTACAGCAAACTAAAAAAAGGCTGCTGTAGGAGTCGTTACCACCCTCTCTAAGTGTCTTTTGAAAAATGCAGGTAAGCCATTTCTCGGATTGGGGAATGGCTTATTCTTTTGTCTTCATTTCTGCGGCTAGAAAAATATTACAATTTCAGACTTCTTTGCAGGCGCACAAAGTTTTTTAGCGTTGGAGTGAGGTTAAATTTTATCTGTGGATTTTTAAGTGATAATATCTTTTATTCCTTCTAACTTACCTGTTCCAGCAATTACTTCGCCGATCGCATAAGTAGCAATTTTTTGGGAATTAAACCACTCAATAGCTTGAATAGCTTGGTTTGGCGGCACTAACACTACAAAACCAATTCCCATATTAAAAGTATTAAACATTGTCGAATTATCAACGGAGCCAACTTCAGCTAACCAATTAAAAACTGGTGGAATTACCCAATTATTACGATCTATCTGTATAGATTGATGCTCTCCTATACAACGAGGTAAATTTTCTGGTAATCCTCCACCTGTAATATGAGCCATGCCATGAATCTCTAGCCCCTTAGCAAGGGCCGCAAGCACGGGTTTAACATATATTCGCGTTGGAGTTAGAAATACCTCACCTAAGCTGAGGTCGCCTATTCCATCCACACGATCGCTCCAGTTATATTTACTCTCATCAACAATCTTGCGGACTAAGCTAAAACCATTACTATGCACACCCTCGCTGGCTAGAGCGATCGCAATGTCACCTATTTTTACTTGGGATCTATCCAGCATCCGACTTTTTTCGACAATGCCCACGCAAAAACCAGCCAAATCGTACTCCCCTGGCGGATAAAAACCAGGCATTTCTGCTGTCTCGCCGCCTAGTAAAGCACATCCAGCTATTTTGCACCCTGTGGTGATGCCAGTAACTACTTCTGTTAGTTGTTCGCTTTGTAACTTGCCTGTAGCTAGATAATCTAAAAAAAATAAAGGCTCTGCTCCGGTTGTTAGTACGTCATTTACACACATTGCCACTAAGTCTATGCCTACGGAGTGGTGACAATTGAGAACTTGAGCTAATTTTAATTTTGTACCTACCCCATCTGTGCCAGAAACTAAGACTGGCTCTTTGAAGCCTCCAGGTAGTTGAAAACAGCCGCTAAATCCACCCAACCCCCCGATTACCTCTGGTCTATGGGTGCTGTGAACTAAATTCCGAATCCGCTCTACAAATGCTCTCCCCGCTTCAACATCTACCCCTGCCTCTCGATAATCCATAAAAACAAAACTGCCTTAGTTGCGATCGCACGTCCACGATGTATTCTACAAACCTATTGGCTTTTAATTTAGCGCTCATTTAAATCTACTTTTACAGGTCCTATGGCCTAAAGTCCAGTTAGAAAATTGTAACAATTATTGTAAAGTTTTATAAATAAGTTTTAATAGTAGAAAAAACTGTAGAAGGCTGCAAACACTTATCGAGGCTCCATTTACTCCCTTGCCATCCGTCAAGAGTGTAGATTAAATTTGTGTCTTTTGCGTTATATCACTGATCCCCAAGACAAAACCTTCATGCTAGTCTGTTGCAGTCGTTAATCAAAGAACAAAGACATAACGAGTCCAAGTTTGAGGAATATTAAATATTGCCATCGGGTAATTTATCTCAGTACGGACTCAACTGCAAACAATAAAGTGTTAATTACAACGGATGCATGAATAAAAAAATTTTGTGGACTACTGCCACTCTCTTAATAACCACCTTGGCGATACCTATATCTAGCCACGCTCAAATTGCTAAGGTAGTTGAAACAAAAGGCAGGCAAACCCCTACTTCTAGCGCCAGTGCCAAAGGCTCCTTGCAGGTTGTTAAAGTGGGCGAGTACCAGTCTCCAGTCAAAAATCGCCCAGATGGTACGGTAATTGCGAGAATTCAAACTTACAAAGAAGTTGATTCAAATCGTCAAGCAGCAACAATCTACATTCAAAATCTTCCAGTTTTGACTTTTTTGAGTAGCAATACTCAGGTTGCTAAAACGTCAAAATCTACTGGTAGCGCTCAAGTTAAAGTTGCAACTACAGCAACAAGTAAGGTTTCAAGTAAAGAAAAATTTCTACTGGCTAGCAATAGCCCGATATGGCGGGCAACAAGAGTTGCAGCCAAGCTAAATCAAGTAAACTTAGAAACTTTTTTGGATGCAAATGCGATCGCCGTAAGTTGGAAAAGTAGCGATCGCTACGCTATCAAAATTAACGGTGAAGAATTAGTAGAGATTAACACCGAAACGGTATTACCAGATACAACTAAAGACCCAGCAAAAGACGCTCTGCAAGTAACCAACCGTCTGCGCCGACTTTTAGGTAACGCGCCGCCCTTAAACGCCATTGCCGGATTGCCACAAATACAACCACAAATCGTTAAGCAAGCCAAACAAATTGTTGCCCAAGCAGTTAAAGTAGGTTCTCATGGCATGGCTTCTTGGTATGGTCCTGGTTTTAACGGTCGTCGCAGTGCTAATGGCGAGAGGTATAACCAAAGTAATTTAACAGCCGCCCATCGCAGCTTACCTTTTGGCACAAAGGTAAGAGTAACTAATGTCCGCACTGGTCGCTCTGTAATCGTGCGAATTACCGACCGAGGGCCTCATGTCCGGGGACGAATTATTGATCTTTCTGCTGCCGCCGCCCGCGTAGTAGGAGTTATGCAAAGTGGTGTTGCGCCAGTACGGCTTGAGGTACTAGGTAGATAAGGCAAGTAGGGGATGAAAGATAAATTAGTTTATTTGCGAGGGGCGGAGAAACTACTAATAAATGCACGCAAATAACTTCTACTTATTCTTCATCCTTGCCAAGTATTGGCGATAAACTAACGGGTGAGCAAAAATTTTGAGGAAATTTAGGTGCGCCTGTTTACAACAGTTGCAGCTTTACGTTGCTACTTAAGTCTATGCCAAAAAAATAACTCGTCCGTGCAACTACCAGTAGAGACAGATAAATCTGCCTCCATTGGTTTAGTGCCGACGATGGGAGCTTTGCATCTAGGACATTTAAGCTTGATTGAGCGAGCTAAACAAGAAAATAATTTAGTAATTGTCAGTATTTTTGTTAATCCTCTGCAATTTGCACCAACTGAAGATTATCAGAGCTATCCTCGGACAATGGATCGCGATCGCACTTTATGCGAGCAAGTAGGAGTAGATGCAATTTTTGCACCTACCGTTAATGAATTGGGTGTGGAAGATGAATTACTTTTATCTCGTACATCTGTTGTGCCACCTAGGAGCATGACCTCGGTTTTGTGTGGTAAAAGTAGACCGGGACACTTTCAGGGAGTAGCAACGATTGTTACACAGCTATTTAACGTAGTTCAACCTAGTAAAGCTTATTTTGGGCAAAAAGACGCTCAACAAGTTGCGATTATTCGGCGGCTAGTTGAAGATTTGAATTTTCCGGTGGAAGTTGTTACTTGTCCTACGGTACGAGAAGCATCGGGACTAGCTAGAAGTTCTCGCAATCAATATTTGACTCCAGAGCAAAAAGAGCAAGCAGCAGTTTTGTACCGTAGTTTGCAGCAAGCTGAACTTGTATTTAAAGCCGGGGAACGCCATAGTGAAGTGTTGAAAGTTGTTGTTGAAAAAGAATTGAAGAAAGTTTCGGTGGCTGTTGAATATATCGAATTGGTAGATCCGGATACATTAATGCCTTTAGAGAAAATTGAAAAACAAGGATTAATAGCAATCGCATCTCACGTAGGTGAGGCGCGGTTAATTGATAATATGGTTTTAAAAGTGCCGAAGCCGATTGTGGCAATTGATGGCCCGGCGGGTGCCGGTAAGTCTACGGTGGCGCGTCAAGTAGCGGCGGCTTTGGGCTTAGTTTATCTCGATACAGGGGCAATGTATCGGGCGTTAACTTGGCTAGTTTTGCAGTCGGGGATTGCAATCAATGACTATAATGCGATCGCCCAAGCCGTTAGTAATTGCTCTATTCAACTTGATAGCAGTACTGGGCTAGATAATTTGGTAAAAGTTTGGATTAACGGTGAAGAAGTTACGCATTTTATCCGCAGTTTGGAAGTTACAGCTAATGTTAGCGCGATCTCATCGCAAAGTGCGGTGCGTACTGCTCTACTACAACAGCAGCAGCGTTGGGGGCGTAATGGCGGTTTGGTAGCAGAAGGACGGGACATTGGTACTCATGTTTTTCCTGATGCGGAACTAAAAATATTTCTAACTGCGTCAGTTCAGGAACGAGCGCGTCGTCGCCAGCAAGACTTACAAAAGCTGGGACAATTTCTTGAGATTACGCTAGAACAGTTAGAACAAAATATTGTCGAACGCGATCGCGCGGATAGCACCCGCGAACTTGCTCCCCTGCAAAAAGCCCCAGATGCCATTGAAATTTGTACTGATGGTTTAAGTAGTACGGAAGTAACTGATAAAATTATTAATCTTTATCATAAGTTAGGTTATTAGTCAAACAAATGATCCCAAATTCAAGTAAAAATTAATCCCTTACTTGCCTTAAATGGTAAATTTTACGTGAGGCTAACTTACCTTAATGAATTGGCTAAAACGTTGATTGGCACAGCGATTTGGAGCTTTCACCCAAAAAATAAACTATTAACTTTTATTTCACTATTACTTTATTAGCAAATCTGTTGGAGAGTCAGCATAATATAGGTGCTAAAGCTTGCAAATACCTCTGTGATTGGCAAGAGCTTACTTGAGGATTTTGTGAATATGGCATTTGAACTTTCGCCTTTACCTTACAATTACGACGCTTTAGATCCGTACATCGACGCTCAGACGATGCAAGTGCATCACGATTTGCACCACCAGGCTTATGTAAATAACCTGAATGCAGCTGTAGAAAAATATCCCGAACTGCAATCAAAAAGCCCAGAAGAATTGATTAAGGATCTTAGTAGTTTGCCTCAAGATATTACAGGCGCAGTCCGCAATAATGGTGGCGGTCATGTAAACCACACCATGTTTTGGCAAATTATGGCTCCAAATGCAGGTGGAGAACCGACTGGAGCAATTGCTTCAGCAATTAGTGATGACTTTGGCGACCTTGAAAGCTTCAAGCAGAAGTTTAACGACGCGGGAACAAAGCAATTTGGTAGCGGTTGGGTTTGGCTAGTCCGCACCAGCGAGGGCAAAATCGAGATTACGAGTTCGCCCAACCAAGACAACCCCATGTCTAACGGACACTTTCCAATTATGGGTAATGACGTGTGGGAACACGCCTATTATCTCAAATACCAAAACCGCCGGGCGGAGTACCTCAAGCAGTGGTGGAATGTAGTGAATTGGGATGAGGTTAATAACAGATTGGCAATGTCTAGTCGCTAGGAAATAGCGCTAAGTAGTTTTAATAATTATTAATGACAGTCATGCGATCGCGTGGCTGTTTTTTTTGGATGTAAGTTGATTAATGTCAAGATAGATAGGGCTAGCAATTGCGCTTACAAAAAATAGAGGTAGACATTGACTTTAAGTAACATCGATGACCGTGCCATTGTTATTGGTGGGAGCATTGCTGGGTTATTAAGCGCCCGCATACTTGCAGACCGCTTTGGCACAGTTACGATTGTTGAAACCGACAAATTGCCCGATCGACCATTTGCGCGTATAGGCGTACCGCAATCTGTTCAGCCGCATATTCTATTTACAAAAGGCTACAGAATTTTAGCTGAATTATTCCCCAAAATTGAGGAACAACTAAAGGCGGGGGGAGCTTTGCCTATAGATTGGACGCGAGAATTTCATCACTTTAGTCACCTAGGATGGAATGCAAATTCCTCGTCTCCTTCTAGTTTGGTTTCTGGTAGTTGTTCTCGACCGTTATTAGAGTGGTCGATAAGGCAGCAGTTAGCTAATTATGCCAACGTGCAGTTTGTTGACGGACATCGCGTTATGGGGCTACTTTTGCACGAGAGCGAAACTCGTATTACTGGAGTATCCTTGCGACCGCGCAATGGTAATAGACAGGAATTAGCAGCTTCATTAGTTGTAGATGCTAGTGGTCGCCGCTCTCAAGCACCTAGTTGGTTGCGAGAATTAGGCTTTACTTCCTCCACCAGAAACTATTATTAATCCCTTTTTGGGCTATGCAACTCGCCGCTATAAACAACCAGAGGGTTTTAAATCGGACTGGAAAGTAATGCTAATTTCTCACTCGCCGCCCAAAGGTACAAGATTGGGCTATTTAGCAAAAATTGAGGGTGGAGAGTGGATTGCAACTTTAGGTGGTTACGGGGGTGACTTTCCGTCTACAAGCGATCGCGGTTTTTTAGATTTTGCCAGGAGTTTGCCCGCTCGTTTCCAAAAAAGGTTGGCTAAAAGCAATTCTCTTTCCTGGATGTTAGCAACGGGGCAAGATTTGCGTTTTGCGACTACTCAAGGTGGAGGTAAACCAATAAAGTCAGATGGTTTTTACAAGCTTATACCGAGCGGCTGCTAAAGCTAACAAATTCCGATCCAAATATGAACGCTCTATTAATGGAAGTAGCTCATCTGCTTAAATCGCCTCTAGCGCTTTATCATCCTCAAGTTGTGTTTCAAGTTTTAAAAAAAGGGGTTTAATGGACAGTAAAGAATTAGCGCAATATATAGAAGCAACAGACAGTATTTCTAAGCCTTGGCTATTGGTGCAGTTACGTCTAAAAAAACTTCAAGAGACAAGAGCAAGTATTTCTACTGAGGAATACTCTAAAAAGCTTACGGACATTCACCAAGATTTAATGAATTTAGGGCAGTGGTGGATAGGAATAGAAAAAGAAGAATTTGGTATACAAAACTTGAGAAATTAGCTAAATTACTTGCAAACCTTTACAGTCTACAATTCGTAGCCTATCTTGTTAGTCTTACAAGCAACTAAAACTATGCCTAGAGTAAAAAAAATTCCTAATGAAGTCAATTTTTCAGATCCGCAATATTACTTTAACCGCGAATTAAGCTGGTTGGAGTTTAATAATCGGGTATTGCAAGAAGCTTGTAACGAGAAGTCACCTTTATTAGAACGATTGAAGTTTTTGGCAATTTTTAGCTCAAACTTAGACGAATTTTTTATGGTACGCGTAGCTGCTTTGAAGCAGCAAGTAGAAGCAAAAGTAAGCAAATTAAGCCCCGATGGGTTAACGGCTATTGAACAGTTGGAAGCTTTGAGTCAACGCCTCCGCCCTCTAGTGGCAAAGCAACATCAATATTTTGAAAAAGTAATTAAACCGCTTCTAACCAGTGCGAGTATCCACATTCTCGATTATATCGACCTCAATCAAGAACAGCGTGCTTACTTGCAAACCTACTTCGAGCAGCAAATTTTTCCAGTCTTAACGCCCTTAGCCGTAGATCCGGGGCATCCCTTTCCCCACATATCTAATCTCAGCTTGAATCTAGCTGTAGTAGTCAAAAATCCAGAAACAGAGGAAGAATTGTTTGCTAGGGTAAAAGTACCTAATCTACTACCGCGATTTTTGCCTTTACCAGAAGAATTGAGCTTTACACCAAAGGGACAGGCAGCGAAGTGGGCAGGTGTACCCTCAGAACAAGTAATCGCGCATAATCTAGAATCGCTGTTTCCAGGCATGAATATTCAAGAGTACTACCCTTTCCGCATTACCCGCGATAGTGCTTTGGAATTAGAAGAAGATGAGGCAGACGATTTATTAGAAGCAATTGAGCAAGAACTCCGTAAGCGGCGCGTGGGTGGCGTTGCAGTCCGCTTAGAAATTCAATCCCAAACTCCAGAATCCGTCCGCCATCGGCTGATGCGAGAACTAGAAGTGGGGGACAGCGATGTTTATGAAACAGACGGTCTACTAGGCTTGGGGAGTTTGATGTCGTTTCTGGCATTGCCTATGCCAGAACTTAAAGATACTCCCTGGAAATCTGTAATACCGCCTCGCTTACAAAAATTAGGCTCTTTTAATTCACCAACAAGCGAAGAAGGCTTTGACTTTTTTGCCGCTATCCGCGAACAAGATTTGTTGGTACATCATCCTTATCATTCTTTTTCGTCTACTGTATTGCGCTTTATTACCGATGCCTCCCGCGATCCAGATGTGCTGGCAATTAAAATGACGTTGTACCGCACTTCTGGCGACTCGCCAATTGTCAATGCTTTGATTGCGGCGGCGGAAAATGGCAAGCAAGTAGCGGTACTTGTAGAATTAAAAGCTCGGTTTGATGAAGAAAATAATATTTACTGGGCGCGGCAGTTAGAAAGCGTTGGCGTTCATGTAGTTTATGGGCTAACGGGCCTTAAAACCCACTCTAAAGTAGTAATGGTAGTCCGCCTAGAAGGCGATCGCATTCGTCGTTACGCTCATATCGGTACGGGTAATTACAATCCCAAAACGGCTAGGCTTTATACGGATTTGGGTTTATTTAGCTGTCGGGAAGACTTGGCGGCAGATTTGACGGATTTGTTCAATTACTTAACAGGCTACTCTAGGCAGCGTTCTTATCGTCAATTATTGGTGGCTCCTGTGAATATGCGCGATCGCACCGTTGCTTTAATTCAAAGGGAAATTGCCCAAACCCAAAATAACAACACTCCAGGGCGGATTGTCGCCAAAATGAATTCTCTCGTCGATCCACAAATTATTGCCACTCTCTACGAAGCTTCGCGCGCTGGGGTGCAAATTGACTTAATCGTCCGAGGTATGTGTTCTTTGCGTCCCCAAATTCCTGGAATTAGTGAGAATATCCGCGTTATTAGTGTGGTTGGGCGCTTTTTAGAACACTCCCGTATTTACTACTTTCATAATCAAGGCGCTGAAGAAATTTATATTGGTAGCGCCGACTGGATGCCACGTAATTTAGATCGCCGAGTAGAAGCAATTACTCCCGTCCAAGATCCGGATTTGGCTAAAGAGTTACAAGAGATTCTAGGCATTACGTTGGCGGATAACTGTCAAGCTTGGGAATTGCAGTCTGATGGTAGTTATAAGAAGCGTGAAGATACTTTCGATCAAGAAGATGTAGCTGCTTGTCCTCAAACTAACTCGCAAATGATATTTATGCAGATGGCACTCCAATCTGCGGGTTTAGGTTAAGGAAACTACCAGTTAGCACAAAATAAACTCAGCGTGTTATGACTTTAATTTGGGCAAAATAAGAAATTTTCTGCTAATTTGAGCTTCGTAAAATTATCAGCCGTTTTCTATACCCTTATAGCTGTTATTTCCTGCGTCTAAACCTTCATATCTGCCAAATTAATGATTACTGGTACTATTGGCTATGTTAATTTTTTATTAAAAGTGTGTGAGGAGAAAAGTATGTTTGCGATCGCTAAAATAAAGTTTGGGTTGAATCCATTAGCTGTAGTGCCACTGGCTACTGGCATTGCTATTGTTATTACAAGCTTATCTCCAGTTCAATCTCAAACCCTACCGAATAATAGTGTAGAGCCATCAGCTCAACTACCAGAAGAAATAGCCCAATTTTCCCTTAATACGCCAATTCCTACGGCGGCTTTTTTAGATGCGCCTCAACATCAAGCAATTTCTCCTCAACCTCCTGATCTTGCAGCAGTAACAAATAATTCTCAACCAAGATCTGAAACAATTGCTGCTAACCCAGAGGATTTAGATCGTACCCAATTACAGCAAACTACTCCTGCACTAGAGCAAAACGTAGCTAGTACACCAATTCCTGGTACAACTGCTACTGATGCTACTACTTTAAGCGCTCATTCATCCGCTCCAACATCATCTGCCCTTCAAATTGAGTCCTCAGAAGTCGCCCAACTTCCTGTTGCTCCAGGAAGAAGAACTCGTGGCGGGTCTAGTTATGTTGGGATTGGAGCAAATGTTGGTTTAAGTGGTGACACGGCGTTAGGTGATGGAAATTTTACGATCATCAGTAAAATTGGGTTGACACGCACTTTAGCCGTGCGTCCCAGCGTAGTTTTAGGGAACGATCCTATATTTCTTATTCCTCTTACTTACGAGTTTTCTATCCGTCCGGCAGAGGTTTTAGAAGAAGCTTTACGGATATCTCCTTACGTCGGTGGCGGTGTGACGATTGCCACGGGTGATAACGATGATATCGGCTTACTATTAACTGGCGGTATAGATGTTCCCTTAAGTAGTCAGTTTACGGCTAATGCTGCGCTTAACGTTGGTATTGCTAACGAAACCGATATTGGATTATCAGTAGGAGTCGGTTATAACTTTGGCGGATTTGGACTTTAATTATCCTTGTCAGGATCGGTATTAATTATAGGGACACGATCGAAAGCGCGTCCCTCATTGATTTTTTACCAATGCTGATTACTTCGGGCTAACTTGACCTGTAACCGACACCATGCCCTCATTAGTTACTGTCCAAACATCATAAACTCCCACTACATCACCGTTTGTATCAATGTCTACGTTGCCACTTGCTCCCTGATAATTGATATCTTGACCAGCTTTTAATAACTTCAACCCTTCACAAACATCAGATACTTCTGTACCTGGAGCATTAGCAACTTCACGCAACTTGTTTTGGATACCAACCCCTGTATTAGCTTTGGCCGATTCAGCAGCTAGGGTTAAAAGCGCCGCCGCATCCCAAGATTGGGGTACATACTCTCCGGGTGGTTGATTTTTCTTAGATTGCCAAAGCGTGGTAAGTGCTTTTAAAGCCTGACCATCAGCACCGGGTACAGTGCCGATTGCGCCGCTAATGATAAATTTGCCGTCACTAGACTTACCAACTTTTAAAGGAAAACCTCCAGACCTTACGCCGTCAGTAAGCATAACTTGCACTCCTTGACTGACTCCTTGCTGGTAAGCAGATTTAAGTAGCAAGCTGCCAGTTTCTTCATAAAGAACTGCAACTACGGCATCAGGCTTATTGGCAAAAGCCGCTGCTGCTTCAGTATCAAAAGTGGTTGCTTTGGGATCATAACGAGTAGGGTTAGCTTCGTTAACTATAGTTCCGCCCAATTTTTTAAAGGCGCTGACAAATGCTTTTTCAAACCCAACTCCATAGTCATTGTTAATAACTACAGTAGAGACCCGCTTGAAACCTTTTTCATTTGCTAATTGTGCTAAGGCTAAAGCTTGGTAAGTATCAGGGGGTGCAGTCCGCGCCCAGAATCCGTTAAATTCGCCTTTTTTGGCTCTTTCGGTGAATACTGGGCTAGTGCTACCAGGAGAAACTAATACAACCTTGTTGCGTGCTGCTACTCCGATTGCCGCACTAGAAACGCTACTAGCGTAAGACCCAACTACCCCCGCCACCCGATCGACTTCTGCAAGCTTGGTCATTGCCGTAGTTCCAGCTACGGGATCGGTTTCATCGTCTTGGGAAATTAAGGTAACGTTTTGCCCGTTTACACCCCCACAAGCGTTAACTTGTTCTACCAGTAACGGTACAGCCCCCGCCATTTGCTGTCCTTGACTTGCTAAGTCACCCGTGAGCGGCAATAGCGTACCAATTTTTAGCCCCTCATTACTGGCCTCTGAGGGTGTAGAAGCGGGGCTGATGCTCGTTTGTCCTGTAGGAGTAGTCGATTGACAACCTACCACCAGCAGCCCGCTTGCCACAGCTATTGCGATCGCAAATTTATTAATCATCGAATTCAATTCCTCGCTTGCAATTAACCATATTCATTTCACAATTTGTAAATGAACTTGATTTTAGAACAAACGAGCCAAATCTGTTAACAAAACGGAGAAGGAGGGATTCGAACCCTCGGTACGGAGTTACCTGCCGTACAACAGATTAGCAATCTGTCGCTTTCGACCACTCAGCCACCTCTCCTTTAGTAAGGCAATAACTACCTTAGCAGACTTGATGACAATATGCAAGCTACTTAGAAATTGCCTAATTGACAATATCCCTACTGCTATTGACCCAATTAAAGTACTTGACTCCGCAACCAAGCAGCAGGCAAATAACGTATTTTCTTCCATCCTGGTACATAGGCCCGCTTTTGAAACACATCATAATCGTTGCGTTCAATCTCTATCAAAATCTGACTGTATAGCATCAAGGATGCGAGTACAGGCCAGCGCGCATCTGGTGCTAAGTAGCCAATTCCCTTTTCTGCTTGGCAGTAAAATTCTTGCGTCCGGCGAATTTGGAAGCGCATCAATTCTCGCCACCGCTCGTCAATTACACCCTTAAATAAATCTTGCTCCGTATAGTCAAATTTTGCCAGTTCTGCTAGAGGCAAATAAATCCGCCCCCGTCTAGCATCTTCGCCGACATCTCGCAAAATATTTGTCAGTTGATTTGCAATCCCTAAAGTAATTGCTTCTGAGGTCGGATCGTGGGGCTGTTGCTGGCTCCAAGCGGCAGTATTGCACCGATTATCTACGCCCATTACCGTTGTTGACATCAAACCCACCGTCCCTGCCACTCGGTAACAGTACAAGTTTAATTCTTCAAAGGTTTCATAACGACTGCGATACAGATCCATCTGCTGCCCCGCAATCATGTCTTTAAAGGGTTGGATATCTAGCCCAAAGCGTTGAATAGTATCTACGAGGGCTACGTCTAGGTCATCAATTGGCTGGAGGGCAAACAGCGATTCTAACTGGTTTTCCCATATTTCTAAGGTTTCCGGGGTAGTAATTTCTGCCGCCGGACCGTCAACCAATTCATCTGTCCGGCGACACCAGACATAGATTGCCCAAATAGCTCGGCGCTTGGACTCGTTCATTAGCAGCGTGCCGAGGTAAAAAGTTTTGGAATACTTTGCCGTAATTTGGCGGCAAAGTTCGTAGGCATCCTCTACAGAGACTAATTTTCTCATGCACGGGGATTCAGGCAGTTGCAGCATTCGTTGCAGTCTGGAGTGGCGTTTGCAAGGGTTCGGACGAAGTTGTTCCAAGAGCAGAGGCGATTGCCTGCGCTGTTAGCTTACCAGAAAATACGGCTCCTTCCATACTTGCTAAGTAGCGTTGCATGGTGTAGTCGCCCGTTAAAAAGAAATTTTTAATCGGGCTTGTTTGGGAAGGGCGGTACTGTTGGCGACCGGGAGTCGCTTTGTAAACTGAGCGCGGAGTTTTGACTACGTGATATTTGAGCAGTTTTGCTTGGTCATCACCGCTAAAATGGTCAGGAAATAATTTTGCAAGCTCACTTGTAGTAGCAGCAATAATTTCTTCGTCAGACTTACTAATCCAATCTTTGGCTGGTGCTAGGACTAATTCCAACATTGACTTGTTGGGATTAGCATACTCGCGGCAAGTATTGCTCATATCGGCGTAGACATTCAGTAAAGGCGATCGCGAAAACAATAAGTGGTCGATGTCCGTTAGCTTGCGGTCAAACCACATATGCACGTTGATTACGGGTACGCCTTCTAACCCATCTAACTTCTGAAAATACTCCATTTGTTTCCAAGGCTCTGGTAGTAGTAATTTCAGAGGATCTACGGGCATTGCCGAAATATATAAGTCCGCCGTCAAAGTTTCCTCTGCTGCTCCATCTAATCCCCTTAGTAAAAATGCTTTAACCGAGCCATCAGAATTGAGCATAATTTTTTTGAGCGGTGCATTTAATCGCACTTCTCCACCGCCCTTGGTGATGTGTTCTACAATTGGCTGGCACAATCTTTCTGTAGGCGACCCATCCAAAAAAGCCATTTTTGAGCCGTTTTTTTCTTGAAGAAAGCGATTGAGAGCGGTTAACAATATCGTCGCTGAAATTTCATCAGGACCAATGAAGTTCAACGATTTGCTCATGGCAATAAACACTTCTTTATTTACTCTTTCGGGAATATTGTGCTTTTGCAGCCACTCCGTCCAAGAATACTTATCCATTGCCTCAACGTACTTTTGCCCTTGAATCATCGCCGGAATTAACCCAATACCGAAGCGGATCTTTTCATTCCACGTCAGCATATCGTTGTTGCCTAAAATTGCTGCTATGCCGTTAATTGGCGCAGGCAAGTCTGGAAAGTCAAAGCGGCTGTAGGTTCCTGGCGCATCTGGCTGATTGAAAATCATTGAGTGTTCTTTCCACTGCAAGCGATCTTCAATATCTAATTCTTTAAATAATTGCAACATATTTGGGTAAGCCCCAAAGAAAATGTGCAGCCCGGTTTCGTACCAGTCGCCATCTGCATCTTTCCATGCTGCCACTTTACCGCCTAATACGTCCCGGCTTTCCAAGACTATCGGCGTGTGACCCGCATCCGTAAGATATTTGGCACAGGACAGTCCGGCTAGACCTGCCCCGGCGATCGCTACTCGCATATATAAGTTTTTGCTTGTGAGGATTATTAATGTTTCTGGGTTTAATTATAGTTTGCATTCCGTTACACTTTGCACCAGAAAGAGCAATATTTAAGAATAATTGCTTAGTTAATCGTTTAAGGACTGAGTATTTGCGCGGTTAAAACAGCCAGTTTCTTACCCTTTTACCCCACTCCCGGCTTCTGTTGGCACGATATAGCGCTGTAAAAATAAAAATAGTCCGAGTACCGGGGCAATTGAAATTACAGACCCTGCCGCAATTAGCCGCCAATCTAAGGAAAATGTCCCTGCTAAATTTGCTACTCCCAAGGGCAAAGTGTATAACTGAGGGCGATCTAAAACTATTAGGGGCCACAAAAAATCGCTCCAAGAGCCGATAAATACAAAAATTGCCAGTGTCATTAAGGCGGGGCGAATAGAAGGCAGCATAATATGCCACCACAAACCTAATTCCGAACAGCCATCCATTCTTGCTGCTTCTTCCATTTCTTTGGGTACGGCAGCGAAGGCTTGTCTGAGTAAAAATATGCCAAAGGCGGAAGTAATCGCTGGGAAAATGATTCCTATGTAAGTATTTCTTATTCCTAGCTGGACGGTGAGGATGTACAAGGGAATCATCACGATTTGAAAGGGAATCATAATCGTCGAAACAATCAAACTAAAAATTACTTCTTTCCCACGAAAATTCAACCGTGCTAAAGGGTAAGCAGCCAAAGCGCAAAATAGTAAATTTAATCCTACACTCAGCAGTGCGATCGCGCTGCTGTTAAATAAGTACGTCCCAAACGGGTTAGTTTGCCAAACCTTAACGTAATTATTCACCGTCGGCTGACTTGGCAATAGCTGTGGTGGAAATTGAAATATATCTTCCGTTGGCGATTTTAATGATGTACTTATTAGCCATAACAATGGAAATAACATTAATAATGCGATAGTCCCCAATATTCCATACCTAATAGCTTGTCTCATAGTCGTTTTAACCCCTGATTTTTATGTCTTTCTGCCATCTCTTTACCTGCCTATTTAATTAAATTTGTTTTTAACAATTAAAGTGTAAATTTATTTATTTTTCTCTTACTTTGAATCTGAAAAATATTAGTCTTTTTCTAAAAACGCTTGACTTATGTACATTGAATGTCATACTACAGTAATTGTATTTGTCTGACTAAATGCTTGCTAAAAGTAGGTAGTTGGAGCGCAGAGGACAATTGTCCTTTGCGCGGCTTCAATTAAAAATATTGTATTTAGTGCAGCATTATTAACTCTTTTTCTGTACAAACACCGTGCAGTTTTATATCCCAGGAATTAATCGGTAATTGAGGTAAAAAAGCAAAATCAAATACAACTCCTATTGTGGGTTTTACAGCCCATTGGGGAGAACTAAGCAAGCGATCGTAATAGCCCCCCCCGTAGCCTAATCGATAGCCTTTCTCGTCGCAAGCAACCGCCGGAACAATAATTAAATCTATGTCTTTGGGTAGTAAAAGGGGAGCCGTAGGTAATGGTTCTAAAATGCGATAAGAGTTGGTTTGTAGTGGCTGCTTCAATGCCCAACTATGCCAAATCAATGATTTATTCACGCAGCGAGAAAATCCCCAGTTGCGCCTTGTAGTAAATAAATAGCTTAAGTCTGGTTCAAGGCGAAAACTAAAATAAGCAGCAATAGTTCTAGCGGCAGCAAAAAGAGGTGAAGATTGCAACAGTTCGCAAGTGCGCCTACTTTTTTCCTGCCATTGTTCTGGCGATAGCAGTTGACGCTGTTGTAAAAGTAATCGTCTTAATTGATTTTTAGTTGTTTGAGGATTAATAGTAATGACGATCACCGTAGCTTGTAGAGACGCGCTAGTAAAACGCATCTCTACAAGTTTTTTAAGTAGAGTGTTGACGATACCAAGCGATCGTATTATTTAGCCCTTGTTTAAAATCGACTTGAGCTGTAAAACCAAAAGCCTGTTTTGCTCTATTTGTATCCAGACAACGGCGCTGTTGACCGTTGGGCTTATCAGTTTGATAGACAATTTCCCCATCAAACTCCATCAATTCGCAAATTAAGCTAATCAAGTCGCGGATAGAAATCTCATAACCTGTTCCCAAATTAATAGGTTCAGCTTCGTTGTAAGCAATGGTCGCCATCACAATTCCCCGCGCCGCATCTTCGGAGTAAAGAAATTCACGGGTAGGAGTGCCATCACCCCAAACCGGAAGTTGCTTATCTTTGCGTTGTTGAGCCTCGTGGACTTTACGAATTAAAGCTGGAATCACGTGGGAACTACGAGGATTAAAATTATCTTCAGGTCCGTACAAATTTACAGGTAATAAATAGATGCCATTAAAATCGTACTGTTGCCTGTAAGCTTGGAGTTGCACCAAGAGAGCTTTTTTAGCCACTCCGTAGGCAGCATTAGTTTCTTCTGGATAGCCATTCCAGAGGTCATCTTCCTTAAAAGGTACAGGGGTGAACTTTGGATAGGCGCAGATTGTACCTACACAAACAAACTTTTCAATTCCCCCTTGATAGGCACAGTGAATTAGTTGCGTACCCATAATTAAGTTGTCATAAAATAATTCACCAGGCTTGACTTGATTTAGACCAATGCCGCCCACGTGCGCCGCTAGGTGAATTACAATGTCTTGATGTTCGACGGCACGCTGACAGTTTTCTAAAACGCGCAAGTCGCTATCATGGGATCTTGCTACCGTAATTTTATTTTTGTCTGCTCCAGCAGCACCTAATTGAGCCACAACTTGACGACCCAAAAAGCCAGCCCCACCAGTAACAAGAATCCGTTTATCTTTTAAATCTAAAGCGGTCATGACTTTATTGTTTCTCTATAAATTAAAATTGGTTGCCAATTTGTTGCCGAATTGTCGCTAAATCTCCAAGGGCGTGAGTACCATTACCATTAGATGAAATATGACCCAAAGCTTGTAAGTCTGCTTCTACCATGATTGCTACTAGCTGCTTGAAAGTAACTGTAGGTTCCCAGCCTAATTTTTGCTTCGCCTTACTAGGATCGCCAATTAATAATTCCACTTCTGCTGGTCGCAAGTAGCGTTCGTCAAATTCCACGTAGTTGTGCCAATCAAGATTGACGTGCCTAAAAGCTAAGTCGAGGAATTCTTGGACGCTATGGGTTTCCCCAGTAGCAATTACGTAGTCATCAGGTTTATCTTGCTGCAACATTAACCACATTGCTTTAACGTAGTCTTTGGCATAGCCCCAATCGCGTTTAGCGTCGAGGTTGCCTAGGTAGGTTTTTTTCTGCTTCCCAGTTAGGATGCGGGCGATCGCTCTAGTAATTTTGCGTGTCACAAAAGTTTCGCCCCGACGAGGAGATTCGTGGTTAAATAGGATGCCATTACAAGCAAATAAATCGTAAGATTCCCGGTAATTTATGGTTTGCCAGTGGGCATAAACTTTGGCACAGGCGTAGGGACTGCGCGGATAAAAGGGCGTTGTCTCTTTTTGCGGTACTTCCTGCACTAAACCATACATTTCTGAAGAACCTGCTTGATAAAACCGGACTTCAATTCCGGTACGCTGTTGATAATCTCTAATTGCTTCTAATAAACGCAGCGTCCCCATTCCCACCACATCTACTGTATATTCTGGCGAATCAAAGCTGACTCGGACATGCGACTGCGCGCCTAAGTTATAAATTTCTGTTGGCTTTACTTCTTCTAAAATCCTTCTCAAAGTCGTGCCGTCTGTTAAATCGCCGTAGTGTAAAAATAATCGCGCCCCTTCTTTATGAGGGTCTTCGTACATATGGTCGATGCGATCTGTGTTAAATGTAGAAGTGCGGCGAATTATTCCGTGTACTTCATAACCTTTTTCTAACAATAGTTCTCCTAGATAAGAACCATCTTGTCCTGTAATGCCTGTAAGCAGCGCTCGCTTGGCTTCGCCCATGCTAGTTATTCCTTTTAAATGTTTACAAATAATTGCTCATCTGATACAAAATACCAGATGAGTCTGTTTTTTCCAATCATTAATATTAAATATGTTTAAATATCTACTCAAATAGTGTAGCTTGTGTTTTTTATTACTACAAAAAAGTTAGATTTAATACTAAGTACAAATTATTTTTCGACTTGGTATTATAAAAATTAATTTTGAAAAATTATCAATCGCTGTCCAGTTCTTATGAACTAAACAGCTATTTTCTAGTTCAAAATAAGGTTCGAGCTACATTTTGCAGCATCGAGCCTCCGTAATAATACTGTTTTAATAAGCGCCATTATTTTTAGGGACAATTACAATTCCAATTGTTTTAATAATTATCCACACATCTAACCAAAAGCTCTGATTTTTGGCATAGTAAAGGTCGATTTGAATGCGGCGGTTATAGGGAATATCATTACGTCCTGATACTTGCCACAATCCTGTGATGCCAGGCTTTATAGTTAAAACCTGGTCAATGTAACAGCCATACTTAGGTAGTTCTTTCACTACTAAGGGGCGCGGTCCTATTACACTCATATCTCCTTTCAAAACATTCCAAAATTGCGGAAATTCATCAAGGCTAGTTAATCGTAAAAATCTGCCAATTTTAGTAATTCGCGGGTCTTGTTTTAACTTGAAGTTATTTTCAAATTCTTGTCGCAATACGGGAGAATCCATGAGATCCAATAACACCTCATCCGCATTGTTGACCATAGTACGAAACTTAATACAAGTAAAAAGTTGGTAATTTTTACCAACTCGTTTTTGCAGATAAAAAACTGGACCTTTTGAACTTATTGCAATTAACGAAATTATCAATAAGTACAACGGAGAAAATATAATCAACACAAAGAGCGAAAATACAATATCAAATAATCGCTTAGTAAACTCTCTGTTTAAGCGCCACAACAGGTGAAGATTTTTGAACGATCTTCGTCCTGAAGGTAGTGATTCAGTCTTTGGTTCTACCCCACTAGGAGCCACGCGGACTATAGAAGTCGCGCCTCTGTTCCCCTTGCTACTACGAAGAACTGAATCCGGGTCGCTTTTCACGAACCCCCTTAATCGCTTGCCAAAGAGGAGTGAATGGGCAGTCATCATACTCCTTAACACAATCCACACCACACATAGTCCCGATCTTAAAGCCAGATGACCATAAATACAGCGAATTTAGTTTAAATCATCGCCGGTAGCCTATAAAATATAATTTTTACTCAAAGAGCGAAAAAGAACAAAGCTTAAACAAAACTCGATTTCTGTTTCCCTGCCGTAACTGAAAACAATTGGTATAGCTGCCTAGTTCTAGTTTGTTTTTAAAGGAAAAAACTTACAATCAATCGCGATCGCCTCCAAAACTAAATTGCTGCCAAGAATTTTCGACAAAATCTAAGTAACGCTTTTGAAAGATTGTAGGCGCAAACTGACTAGCATGAGCATAGATTGTCTCCGGATCAAAACTTTTGGCACACTGTTCAAATTTTTCAACGGCTTCTATTAGCGCCGCCACCGTTTGCGTCCTAAAAAATAAACCCGTACCATTTTTTGGCTGTTGGTAGATATCTATAACTGTTTCTAATGCTCCTCCAGCGCTATAAGCAATTACTGGTGTACCACAAGCTTGCGCCTCAACGACGGCAATGCCAAAGTCTTCATAGGCTGCGTAAATGAATGCTTTTGCCTGGGACAGATATTTTTCGACTACTTCGTTTGGTTGCGCCCCTAATATCTGTACATTCGGCTGTGCCAATTTGCGGATCGCGTTGAGTTCTGGGCCCTCACCGATTACAACTAATGGGCGCTGTAGTTGGTTGAACGCCCTAACGATTAGTGCTACTTGTTTGTAACTTACTAGCCGGGAAACCGTAACATAAAAATCTTGTTTGGCGCTCAAAAAAGGAAAACGCTCAATATTTACAGGTGGATAAATTACTGTTGCACTCCGGCGGTAGCAGCGCCAAATCCGTCGCGCCGTGTTTTGGGAGTTGGCAATGAAGTAATCTACCCGATTAGCTGTAAGTACATCCCACTGACGCAGTTGATGCAACAGATAGCGAGTGAAAATTCCTGGCAAACCCCGTCCCATTCGGCTGCTACGGAGATAATCAAAGGTCAATTCCCAGGCGAAACGCATGGGAGTATGACAGTAACAAACGTGCATTTGGGTAGGGCTAGTTAGAACTCCTTTGGCGACGGTGTGGGCGGAGGAGAGAATAATGTCATAATTTCGCAAATCTAACTGTTCAATGGCGAAAGGCAATAATGGTAAGTATTTTTGAACTCCGTTTCGACTACCAGGAAAGTGCTGAAGAAAGGTTGTGCCAATTGAACGCCCAAACAAATAACTTTGGGGGTTCGTTGATTCAAAGTCAATTAAGGCATACAAGTCAGCCGAATCAAGGCTATTAAGAATTGCTTGAACTACAAGTTCGGAACCACCTGTAGCTTTTGGCGTTAACCATTCATGGACAAGGGCATATTTCACAGGGCAAACTTACTGGTTGAGGACGCAAGTATTAAATTGGTTGTTGGATGCGATCGCACAATTACTGATACCCTCGATCTTGGCATTTAAGATCCCAATTGGTATATGAGAATTTTAATTATCGGCGGTACTCGGTTTATTGGCGTGTATCTAACTAAGCTATTAGTAGCCCAAGGTCATGAAGTAGTATTGTTTAATCGTGGCAATCGTCCCACCCCAGTTCCAGGCGTAGAACAAATTGTTGGCGATCGCACTATAGCTGACGAAATTACCCAAAAGCTATCATCACAACGCTTTGATGCCATTTTTGACAACAATGGACGAGAACTTAGCGATACTCAACCTTTGGCAGAAATATTTGCTGATAAAGTTCAGCATTTTGTTTACATGAGTTCGGCGGGCGTTTATTTACAAGCCCGGGAATTACCCCACACTGAAGGAGATGCGGTAGATCCAAAAAGTCGTCACCGAGGTAAGCATGAAACGGAGGCTTATTTAAGTAAGCTTGGTATGCCTTTTACTTCTATTCGTCCTACCTATATTTACGGGGCGCAAAATTATAATGAGCTAGAAAGTTGGTTTTTTGACCGCCTAGTACGCGATCGCCCTATCCCTATTCCTGGTAATGGATTACATATTACTCAATTAGGTCATGTTGAAGATTTAGCTGCCGCGATGGCGCAAGTATTAGGCTGTGATCGGGCGATCGGGCAAATTTATAATGTATCGGGCGATCGCTACGTTACTTTCGATAATTTAGCTCGTGCTTGCGCTTTAGCTATGGGTAAATCACCAGAAAATGTCCCTATTGTCCACTACGAAGAGAAAACCTTTGATTTTGGTAAGCGCAAGGCTTTTCCTTTTCGCACTCAACATTTTTTTACCTCGATCGCCAAAGCTACCAATGAGTTAAACTGGCAACCCAAATACGATCTAATTTCTGGATTGAAAGATTCTTTCCACAACGATTATCTTGCTAAAGGCAAAGATCGAGTAGATGTTGATTTTTCTCTTGACGAGCAAATTTTGGCTTAATGACTTATTGGGGCGTAGAATACACGCCCTAAAAAATTACTTTAGAGTCAATTTGCCTCTTTTTGCTTGCTTCTAGGCGGCAAAACATAAATTAACCCAGAAATCAAGGTCATAACTACGGAAATCCAAAAAGTAATTTTTGCAACAATTACCCAGTCTTCAGGTAGAGGCGCAATTAGAAGGGCGATCGCCGCTACTTGACTAATAGTTTTGAGCTTACCCCAAGTGTTTGCTCCTACAATGGCAGTTGCGCCTGTCATACCTGGAGTAACGCGCCACCCAGCAATGCTTAACTCCCGCGCTAATATTAGAAACACTCCCCAGGCTGGAACTTGTCCCAATTGAATTAATGCCAATAACGGACTAAGTACTAATAATTTATCTACTAACGGATCGAGAAATTTACCTAATTCGGTGACTTGATTTAGTTTGCGTGCTAAGTAGCCATCCAGCCAATCTGTTGCTGCCGCTACCAAAAAAATTATCATGCTAAAAACGCGAGTTTCAACCGTCGGGGAGGCCAAGCAATAAAGTAAAATTGGCAAGGCAAGTAGCCGAGATAATGTAATCCAATTAGGTAAATTCATGATTTAGTCGTAGCTAAAAGCAATAGTAAGCTAGAACACCATAATTAATGAATATATAGTTTAGGATGTTAACCAATGCAACCTGAGAAGACGCTGCTTTGCAGTCTCTATTGCTGCTCCTAGCTACGTTGAATCAAATTTGACTAAAAGTTTCAGTAGCTTCAGCTACTTACGTATAAGTTCTGACAAAATCTCTTTACATAAACTTCACAAAATCAGGGAATGCAAGTAGTCTTTATGAAGATTCTGCAAGGCTAGGGCAAAACCTTATCCGTATCCCTCAGTGTAAGTTTATATTCAGAGTAACCTTACTTAATTCTACGGTTCCTTTATTGCAGGTCAGTTATGACGATGTATCAAGCACCGTTCCCCACCGCATTCAACGAGACATTGGCAAAATCGGCGGAACAAAAAATATCTCCGCACCGTTCGGCAACTTGTGTATTTAAACGTTTTTTGGACATTATCGGCAGTCTAGTCGGGATATTAATCCTAGGGCTAGTATACATACCAGTGGCGATCGCTATCAAGCTAGATAGTCCAGGTCCAGTAATGTATAGTCAAGAGCGCTACGGACTTCAAGGGCGCACTTTTCGGATTCGCAAGTTCCGATCTATGGTCGTAAATGCTGATGCGCTGAAAGACCAAGTAAAAAACGAAGCGTCAGGTCTAATTTTTAAAAACAAAAAAGACCCGCGCGTAACACGAGTAGGTCGTATTCTCAGAAGCACAAGCCTAGATGAACTTCCTCAATTTTGGAATATCTTGGTAGGCGAAATGAGTTTAGTAGGAACCCGTCCACCTACAGGTGATGAAGTTGCTCTATACAACGACCATCATTGGAAGCGTTTAAAAGTCAAACCCGGTTTAACTGGTGAATGGCAAGTGAACGGTCGTTCTAGCATTAAAGATTTTGAAGAGATTGTTAATCTAGATTTGCGTTATCAAAGTCAGTGGCATCCTTTGTATGACGTAATTGTGATTTTGAAGACAGTATACGTCTTAGTTGCTAGGGTAGGCGCATTTTAATTACCAATAGTTCGTCTAACTAGCTAGGTTAGACAATGAAGGAAGAAAAATTAAGTAGTTAGTTTTTAAAAGTGCATTTTAGGGGCAGAAGATTTTAGTCAACCTAAACTGCCTGCGCTCAAAGCACTACCTAGTTCTACTGACTAACGAGCGCCAAGCAATAAAATCAGAGCTTTACCTTAGAAAGCAGGAAGCTCTGATTTATACGTTTATCCTTCAAAACTTACTAAATATGCCTTCGTTGATGCCAATTCCAAGCATGAGCCAATATTTCTTTTAAGGCTGGGTACTTAGGTTCCCAGCCTAAAATATTTCTAGCTTTATCGCTGCTACCGACAAGAATTGGCGGATCTCCAGGACGGCGATCGCTCATCACGACTTTAATCTCTCGTCCGGTGACGGCTCTTGCGGTATCAATCGCCTCCTTAACAGAAAATCCTTGCCCATTGCCTAAATTAAATACGGTGGTGTTCCCACCTTTTAATAAGTACTCCAAGCCAAGTATATGAGCATCTGCTAAGTCTGTAACGTGGATATAATCGCGGATACAAGTCCCATCTGGGGTGGGATAATCAGTACCAAAAATTGACACCGAATCTCGTTTACCCAAAGCCGCCATTAAGACTAAAGGCAGAAGATGAGTTTCGGGATTATGATCTTCTCCGAGTAAGCCTTTAGGATCGGCTCCGGCGGCATTGAAGTAGCGAAAACAGACAGATTTTAGACCATAAGCTACATCAAAATCTTGAAGAATTCGTTCTACCATCAATTTAGTAGCGCCGTAGGGATTAATTGGATTTTGGGAGTGGTCTTCTGTAATCGGTACGGTATGAGGTACGCCGTAAGTAGCGCAAGTAGAAGAAAAGACAAACTGCTTAATGGAGGCAGCTATCATTGCTTCTAATAGGGTTATCGTGCCAATTACATTGTTGCGGTAGTATTTGGCAGGATCGGTGACAGATTCTCCCACATAAGCGTAGGCGGAAAAGTGCATAACCGCAGTAATCTTACGACTAGCAAATAGTTTATCTAGTAAATTGCGATCGTTGATATCCCCAACAATTAGCTCTACTTTTAACACCTTCTCTACTAAGTCTCGATGTCCGTATACCAAGTTATCGAGAACAATTACTTCATAACCATCACCAATAAGCGCTTGCACTGCATGGGAACCAATATATCCCGCTCCCCCGGTAACTAAAATAGTTGGTTTTATAGGTGTCATTTTTTTCCTTTTTACCTCAACTTTACTTAGTTTAATCGAGGTGAGTTGTTAAACAAAAAATCCATCAGCAAAATACTGAATGGATTTATGAATAATAGAAATTTATGGAGCTTACGGGAATTGAACCCGTGTCCAAATTGGGTATTGACTCCCCGTTCATTCACAGGTTTATCCTTTCTAATCCTCAAGGCGGGAACCGTTCTTTATCCCGAACGGTGGGATGCACTGGTTAAGTCTTAGCTAGCAAACCACCCAGAGAACATTTGCTAGAGCATCCGTTGGGGGTTGGTCTATAGTCCTTAACGGAGTCAAACTATAGACGCTCACAGTTGACGAGAGTTTTTAGGCTACGGCTACTGCTTTACGAGCGAAAGGAACGATGTTGTTCGCATTTACTTTTTTTTGAGTCTTTGATTTACGAGAGGAAACTCGCTCTCGACCTGCATCACAGAGTAGCTTTCGCCAACCTGTCGAAACCTTTAAAGCCCCATGTTTTCCTATTATAGTTCTTCATCAGAAAATTGACCTCTCTAACAATTTTGTGAGAGTTGGATAATTTGATTAATTGCTAACACAAAAGATAAGAAGTATTAATACTGGGTTAATCTTCATAGTGAAATCTGCAAGCTACAAAATCAAACAAAAAGCACCGGATTTCTCCAGCGCTCTTGACAAAGTTTAATTAATGTGATATCTAAGTTAAGGCTTCCGCACCACCAACAACCTCTAGAATTTCCTGAGTAATAGCAGCTTGACGGGCTTTGTTGTAAGACAAAGAAAGGCTGCCAATTAGTTCTTTAGCGTTATCGCTGGCGCTATTCATTGCGGTCATCCGGGCGGCTAGTTCGCTGGCCGCCGATTCTTGCAAGGCTCGTAGTAGCTGGTTATTTAAGTACAAAGGCAACAAGGCATCAAGAATTTGTACTGGATCTTGCTCGAACAACATATCAGGGGCAAAAGGACGAGCTTGAGTAGTAATTTTTTGCCTTTCAACTTCAAACTCACCACCACGAGTTGTCAATCTAAAGATTTCATCATCCGCCGCCTCTAATCCCTGGGGATTGAGGGGTAGCAAAGTTTGGACTACGGGGCGAGAGCTAATTAACGAGACAAATTTGGTGTAGACGAGTTCAATTCTGTCTACACTTTCTGATAAAAACAATGACAGTAGTTGGTCAGCCACATTGGACGCTTCCGCCGCCGTAGGAATTTGCTCTAAACCAGTGTAACTATTCTCAATTGGCTGGCTGCGGCGTTGGAAGTATTGAGAAGCCTTACGACCAACCAGGATGTACTTATAGTCTCGTCCTTCGGCTTTGATTTCCTTAGCACGATTTTCTGCCCGACGGATAATATTACTATTGTAACCGCCACATAAACCGCGATCGCCAGAAATAACCAATAAACCAATAGTTCCTACTTGGCGTTGCCTTAATAGCGGCAAATCCGCTTCTTCAAATCTCAAGCGAGTTTGTAAGCCATACAATACCTGTGCCAAGCGATCGGCAAAAGGACGAGTAGCAATTACCTGTTCTTGCGCTCTCCGCACTTTAGCCGCCGCGACTAAGCGCATGGCTTCGGTGATTTTTTTCGTATTCTTGACTGAGTTAATGCGATCGCGAATTGTCTTGAGATTAGCCATATTTTTATTACCTTTAATAGTAATCAGCGATTAGCCATCCTAATCGCTAATTACCAACAGCTTATACAGATGCCATGAAGGTTTGTTTGTACTCGTTGATGCCTTCTTTCAAAAGTTTTTCGGCTTCGTCGCCTAACTTTTTCTCACTACGGAGTAGTTCGCCGTATTGAGCTTTGCTACTTTTGAGGTAATCCCGCAGTCCTTGAGTATAATCTGCTACTTTTTCTACCGGGATGTCATCTAAATAGCCATTAATTCCCGCGTACAGAATTGCTACTTGTTCGTTTACAGGCAAAGGTGAGTATTGAGGCTGCTTCAGTAGTTCTTGCAAGCGCTTACCCCGTGCTAGTTGATTTTGGGTTGCTTGGTCTAAATCCGAGGCAAACTGAGCAAACGCCGCCAAATCGTCGTACTGAGCTAGCTCTAACTTAATTTTTCCGGCTACTTGCTTCATCGCTTTTGTCTGAGCCGCCGAACCTACCCTCGATACCGAAATACCAGGGTTAACCGCCGGACGCAAACCAGAGTTAAACAAGTTAGAAGATAAGAAAATTTGCCCATCGGTAATTGAAATTACGTTAGTAGGAATGTAAGCTGATACGTCCCCAGCTTGAGTCTCAATAATTGGCAATGCCGTCATGCTGCCTTCACCGAGTTCGTTACTTAGTTTTGCGGCACGCTCTAGCAAGCGGGAGTGGAGATAAAATACATCGCCTGGGTAAGCTTCCCGACCGGGCGGACGACGTAGCAAGAGCGACATTTGACGATAAGCTTGGGCTTGCTTGGAAAGATCGTCGTAGATAATTAAGGTTGCTTTGCCTTTATACATGAAGTATTCAGCCAAACTCGCACCAGTGTAAGGAGCCAAGTACTGCAAGGTAGCCGGAGCATTAGCATTAGCTGCAACCACGATGGTGTAGTCCATCGCGCCTTTTTCTTGCAAGACGTTGACAATATTAGCTACAGTGGAAGCTTTTTGTCCGATCGCTACATAAACGCAAACTACATCTTCACCTTTTTGGTTAATGATTGTATCAATGGCGATAGATGTTTTTCCAGTTTGGCGATCGCCAATAATCAATTCCCTTTGTCCGCGTCCTACAGGAATCATGGCATCAATAGCTGTGATTCCGGTTTGCATAGGTTCGTATACCGAACGGCGCTCAATAATTCCTGGAGCGGCGGATTCAATTAAACGGCTTTCGGTAGTATTAACATCGCCTTTGCCATCAATTGGACGTGCTAGAGCATCTACTACTCTACCAATCATCGCATCGCCCACAGGGACTTGAGCAATTTTTCCGGTTGCTCTTACCGAGCTACCTTCTTGGATATCCCGTCCTTCGCTCATCAACACCGCGCCCACGTTATCTTCTTCTAGGTTCAAGGCGATGCCAATCGAGCCGTCTTCAAATTCTAGTAATTCCCCAGCCATCGCTTTTTCTAAGCCATAGATCCGGGCAATACCGTCACCTATTTGCAGTACTGTACCAACGTTGTCAACGTTAACATTTTGGTCGTATTGCTCAATTTGCTGCTGAATAATGCTGCTAATTTCGTCGGGTCTAATACTGATACTCATATTTATCTTGGGTGTGAGAAAAATTTATGGTTTGAGGGCTAATTTGCTTCCCGCTCAAAATTGCCTGACGCTAAACAAGAATTTAAAACCTGTTTTCATTCTCAATTAGCGCTATTTAAGCGTAAAGAAAGGCGGCGCAACTGACCTCGAAGACTAGCATCAATTACCTGAGAGCCGACTTTAACGATCGCTCCGGCAATTAGTTCTGGATCAAGTCTCATATCTAGCTCTACCTCGCGAGCATTAGTCATTGATATAACTTTATCCCTGATCGCTTGTTGTTGAGCTTCAGTTAGTTCTACAGTAGATGTTACTTCCGCAAGTACCGTTTGATTTAGCTGGCGCAGAAGATTCAAATACTGCTGACAAATTCCGTCTAGAAGCAAAATTCGCCGCCGATCTATAAGCAGTCGTAAAAAGTTACGCAAGTATGGATGAACGCGATCGCCTAATACTTGGTCGAGTACCCGCTTTTTGTCTTCCTGTTTAACAAAAGGATTAGCCACAAAGTTTTGCAACTGCTCAGAATTTTTGAGCAAATTGAGCAAAGAACGGACATCCTCACCGATTGGTTCAGTGATGTTTTGCGCTTTTGCTGCGGACATTAATGCCTGGGCATAAGGCTCTACCACTTCTAAATCTATACCGCTACTTCCTTTCACGAGGCTCCACTCCCTAATAGCGTTATGCTACGGTCTAATAATTTTTGCTGGGTGCTAGTATCTACTTGCAGGCGTAGTTCCGATTCTACTTTTTGCAACGCTTTGGCGACTACTTGCTGACGTAGTTCGGAAATTGCTCTTTGGGTTTCCGCGTTCAAGTCTTGAGCCGCCGTTTGTTTCATTTGTTCAACATCTCGCGCTGCTTGAGCTAAGATTGCTTCAGAGGCAACTTGGGCATTTTCTTCGGCGGTTTTACGAATTCTTTGGGACTCAGCTTGAGCTTGAGTTAGTCTTTGTTGAGCCTCTCCCAAGGCTGACTTTGCTTCTTTAGCGCTTCGCTCGGCGGCTTGAAGCTCGGTTTCAATATTTGCTCGCCGCTCCGTTAAAATATTGGTCAAAAGTTTCCGCCCAAAGTAAACCAACCCACCTATCAAAATTGCTAGGTTGATAATATTGGTTTCAAAAATGTCGAAATTTAGACCAAAACCGCCTTCTACTTCCGAGGCGTGGGCTGCGCTTGCCTCGGCGGCGGCGGTTAGTAAATAACTTCCGATTATATTCATCTACAACTGCCCTGCTCGATTGCTAATAAAATAAATTTGGTTGTTGAAACTAACAGTGTGTTGCAATTACTTTATTTACTCAAAGCTGGTTCTAAAAGTTTGTCCATAATTTGCCGACTGAGCGCATCTACTTGTTGTTCTAGAGAACGCATCGCCTCTTGCTTTTGCTGGTTTATTTCTTGTTGTGCTTGTTCTCTTTGGCTTTGAGCTTCTTTTTGAGCTTCGGCAATTTTTTGGTCAGCAATTAATTGAGCTTCGCCTTGAGCAGTAGTTATAACTGATTGAGCCTGTTTCCGGGCTTCTGCTAACTGCTGCTTATATTGGGCTGCTAATTGTTCGGTTTTAGCTAGAAATTCGCGTGCGTCCGTTTTATTGGTACGAATATAATTAGTGCGATCGTCCAATACTTTAGTAATTGGCTTATAGAAAATTACGTTCAATAAGGCTGCTAGAAGGAGGAACTGCAATGCCATTAAGGGCAAAGTAGCGTCAAAATCAAACATTGTTTTCCCCTTGAGCTAGAAAAGTAGTTTTAATTACAGGCAACATCATTCAACCTTTGATAAATTCAATAAACCCCCTAACGGCTTTAGGGGTAATTACCTTAAATTCCGCTAATAACTAACTTGCTCTTGTGTAGAGACGCGATTTTCCACGTCTCTATAAGTAACTGCTCTTGTTAAGCAGAAAAAGGATTAGCAAACAGTAATACTAGAGCAATAACCAGACCGTAAATGGTAAGAGATTCCATGAAAGCCAGGGTCAATAGTAAAGTACCGCGAATTTTTCCTTCTGCTTCTGGTTGACGAGCAATACCTTCTACAGCACTAGCGGCGGCATTTCCTTGACCAATACCAGGCCCAATTGAAGCTAAACCAATTGCCAAAGCCGCAGAGAATACTGAAGCAGCAGAAACTAATGGATCCATGATGATTTTCCTTACCTTAAAGTACAAAACTAAACAAACGGACGTTAATTGATGCGTGTTGTACGCGCTGCACTAATAATTGCTTAAATCGTTATTGCGTAGAGGCATTGCGCGATCGCAGCTTATTATTGTGCTACTGGCTACTGAGGGCTAATATTTGTCAATGATCCTCCTGACCTTCTTCACCATGCCCCTCTAGTGCTTCATGAATGTACGCGGCAGCTAGAGTCGCAAAAACCAGGGCTTGAATGGCGCTAGTAAATAAGCCCAAAGCCATTACTGGCAGAGGTATAAACAAGGGAACGAGTAAAACTAATACTCCGACCACCAGTTCATCCGCCAAAATGTTACCAAATAAACGGAAGCTTAGGGAAAGAGGCTTAGTGAAATCTTCTAAAATTGCGATCGGCAGTAGTACTGGTGTCGGTTCAATGTATTTTGTAAAATACTTTAAACCTTTTTTACTAAAACCCGCGTAAAAGTACGCCAAAGAAGTCAGTAGAGCCAGTGCTACGGTGGTATTGATGTCATTGGTTGGCGCTGCTAATTCACCTTCTGGTAGTCTGATCAACTTCCAGGGAATTAAAGCTCCCGACCAATTTGATACAAAAATGAACAGAAATAAAGTCCCAACAAATGGAACCCAAGGACGGTACTCTTTCTCGCCTATCTGATTTTTTGCTATATCCCGAATAAACTCTAGGGCATATTCCATAAAATTTTGGATGCCACTAGGAATTCTTTGGATGTTTCGAGTTGCAGCTAGAGAACCGATAACTAGAATTGCAATTACAAACCAGGACGTAAGAAAAACTTGTCCGTGAATTTTTAGACTGCCCAATTGCCAGTAGAAATGATGTCCGACTTCCAAGGCGGCAAGGAACTTATAGTTAAAGGTGTTTAACACACTGAGCATTTCCATTGCGGAAGTTTTTGACCCTAAAAATCAAGTATTACGAATTAACTTGCGACTTTTTCTTGACCTAATTTACGGGTCAGGAGCCAAAATCGTGCGGAGCGTATAAACGAGGAGCGTAACTTTATAAGTCAAAAATCCCAAGAATACTGGCAAGATTTGCAACTGATTCCATCGACTCGCTAAAACAAGCAACCCAATTAGGAGTGCAAATCGAGATTTACTCAACTGGGAGCTTTCCTTACCAAGCTGCTCGACGTTTTTACCCAACATTTTCAAGTAAACCACACCTGTGCATGCCCCGAGCAGATAATTTAGGGCAATATTGAGTGAGTAAAAAATCCATACAAAGATAAAAATTATCCCTGTCAAAACAAGGGTAATTATTAGCAACTCTTGGGAGAGTTGATAAAATTCTTGCATCGATTTTCCTGATTCTGAAGCGGCAGAACCAAGTTGAGAATGTTCTTCGACTTTTGGTGCGGTTGTTGATTCGTTTGACAAGCTCACAGGACTCGCAAACCATTATAAATAGTTGATTTGACTCCAAAGAGCCAGGAAAGATCGTAGCACACGTTGTGGTAACAACACTTAAAAAACAATTAACCCGGTGTGAGGATAATTAGTTGCTGAGTAACTAAAAGTCGCACTTGAACTAATTCCAATGGCACACTTTTCAAGATTTCGCCTACGGTTTTGGTTAAATTGCCGTCGCAAGCTTGTAAAAAATCAAATTCTGTTTGTGATAAATTGATAATTTGGTAGTCGTAGTTAAATAAGCATTTACTCGCCCAACCTTCCATACAAGGATGACGTTCGGGAATTGTGGCTAAAAGATTCTTATCTTTAGACCAATCTGCTTTAGGCAAGGGAGCGCGTCCTAAAAAAAACTCGTAATGAGTTACTTCGGGATCTAGTAATTCAATTAGGCGGTATATTGAGAAGTTGCTTAATTTCTTCGCTCTTTCCTGCAATGAGGGTTCTTTGCCCAAAAGTCGATCTAATTGCCAGAAACTAGGATTAGAAAATCCTAAAAAATCGAGCCTGGAAGCATCAATTAGTTCAAACAAAGTTTCAATATTGTAGTCAATCTCTTGGGGATGGACGTACATATCAGCAAAACATTCATCTCGCTGATTTTCCATTGACCAACGTTCTTTTTCTCTCTTGACAATACGGTTATTTTCAGGTAGGGCAGAAAACAATTTGCGCCCGACTTCAACGCCATCGCGGTAATCACCTATTTTGTCATTTTGCAGCAGTGCGATCGCTCGTTGCATTAAGCGAATTTCCCAGCGTCCCAATTCTCCATACACAAAAATGTGCATTAAGCCGCCAGGAGCTAACTTTTTGGCTAGAGCTTGGATACCGCGAATCGGGTTATCTAAGTGGTGCAGGACTCCGACGCAGTTGATTAAATCAAACTCCCCTTCAAGCTGGTCTGCGTCGTATAGACTTAATTGACGAAATTGGACACGATCGGCTCCTGAACGCTGACAGCGTTCTTTAGCGACCGCTAAAGTACCCTCACTGATATCAATCCCGACTACTTGTGCTTGGGGGTTTAAATGTACTAAATATTCTGTACTTACACCCGAACCACAACCAGCGTCAAGAATGCGAACATCTTGTTTTTGGGGCTTTTGTCCGGTGCAGAAATTATAAGCAGCTTGCCAATTCCAGCGCCAGTTGTAACCCGGTGGCGGCTCATCTAGCAAAGGATCGGGGGGAAATGGATAAGTATCGTAAAGTTTGGCAACAGCAGCGCTAACACTTTGAGAATCTGACATAGTGAGAAAAATTGCAGCATCCCGTAGTCTAGCGAATGTGCGACTACTAGCGCTAATAATTAAATATGAGTAATCGTATTGTTCTAACTACTTTTGGCTCTCTGGGCGATTTGCATCCTTACATGGCGATCGCACTGGAATTAAAGCGACGAGGGCATAGTGTTGCGATCGCTACAAGCGAGGTTTATCGCACTTCAGTTGAAGCAGAAAATATTGAATTTTACCCGATTAAACCCGATTTACCTGCTAAAGACACTGAGGAAGCCCAAATATCTATCACCCAAGCTATGGACTCGCAAAAGGGAACAGAATTCGTTTTGCGCCAGTTGATTTTGCCTTACCTCAAGGATAGCTACAACGAGCTGATGCAAGCTATACGTGGTGCTGATTTACTTATTACCCATCCTATAAGTTTCGCTGGGGCCTTAGTAGCTCAAAAAACAGGCATACGTTGGATATCTAGCGTATTGTCGCCAATTTCATTTCTATCCGCTAACGATCCGCCAGTGGCAGGAAATCAAATTAGTCGTATTGAATTAGGGCTGTTTTCTCCTTTAATTAATAGCTTATTGATGTATGTTGGCAAACTTAGTATCTTCCCTTGGAGTTTACCCATACGACAATTACGTGCTGAACTAGGACTACCACCAGCGAAAGATCCTTTCTTTCAAGATCAGCATTCACCAGACTTGGTTCTAGCTTTATTTTCTCAAGTTTTTGCTCAACCCCAAACAGATTGGTATAAAAAAACTTGCGTTACTGGGTTTCCTTTTTACGATCGCCAAGCTACAGAACTATCACCAGAATTATTAGAATTTCTTAAAGTTGGTACGCCGCCGATTGTTTTTACCCTGGGTTCCGCCGCCGTAAATGATGCAGGAAATTTTTATATTGAAAGTGCGATTGCGGCTCAACAATTAGGATGTAGGGCTGTATTGCTAGTTGGAGAAGATAAGCGCAATCAACTACCAGAAAATTTATTATCAAAAGATATCGCTACTTTCAACTACGCTCCATATTCTAAAATATTTCCCCATGCCTCAGTTATCGTCCATCAAGGTGGGATTGGTACAACTGCCGAAGCATTGAGATCTGGTCGTCCTATGCTAGTTATGCCTTACAGTCACGATCAACCAGATAATGCCGCCCGTGCTGAAAGGTTAGGTGTAGCCCGAACTATTAACCGTAACAATTATGATGCGATCGCAGCAGTAGCAGAGTTAAAACAATTATTGCACGAGCCAAAGTATGCTCAACAAGCTGAAATAATAGGGCAGCAAATTCGCTCAGAGGATGGGGTAAAAGTAGGGTGTGATCGCATTGAAGCGTATTTGAACTTATAGCGTGCGATCGCCTCATCATTCAACTACGACCACGCTAAACTACATAAAAATACAAACCTAATAAGTATTTTATTTTGAATTAAAAAATCGGTTGCTAAAATTAACAGCGTGTAGAGTAAATGCCTTGAATGCCTACTGATGCTTGATTAAAAAGTTTATATTGCCTTAGCCATCAGCTAACATACGTCATGCTTTAGCCCATACCTTTGATTTGTATCGATAATCGCCCTCTAAATTTATTTATATATATTGGCTGGCATTACTGAAAACTTAGAAGTTTAGGTTACACCCAATGGGGAGGTATTTTAATGAATCAGGTTAATTATGCTGCAATGTCTGACAAAGACTTAAAGCAATACTTTCTTCAGCATCGTAACGATAAAACTGCCCTCCAGTAATATCTAGATAGAATCAACGAACATCCACGTCAAATCATTACGAGCGTAGACGATCCTGACTTTGACACCAAAATCCAAGCCGCAATTCGCCAGCAAATGCAGCAAAACTCTGGCGAATCAGCAGGGTAGTTTTTTTTAAAAGCGCGATCGCACTTTTAGAGCCAATTTATCCTCGTAGAAGTCGCCCCAATCCTGGGAATTATACACACTTCTTAATATTCAAGCGGAAACTACTCAAAACGTTTTAATGTAGAAACTGACCGAGTTAACTTTAAACCCTAATTGCTATCTAGCAGCAATATAAAAACCGAAGTTCCTTGCCTGAAGGGTAAAAACAACGATTTGTCAAGTTTTGAAGTAGCTCGAAAGAAAGTTTACTGGTATCCCGGTCAGATTTAATACAGTAAAAAATATGATGGGAGTTTAAATAATCGCATGAGTGTTAAGGCAAGTGGTGGAAGCTCAGTTGCGCGTCCGCAATTATATCAAACACTAGCAGTCGCAACAATTAATCAAGCGGAACAACAAGACCGCTTTTTAGAGCGTGGCGAACTGAACGAACTGTCTAACTATTTTGCATCGGGAACAAAACGATTAGAAATTGCCGAGACACTAAGCAAAAATGCCGAACTAATTGTGTCTCGTGCGGCTAACCGGATCTTTGTTGGTGGTTCGCCAATGGCTTATTTAGAAAAGCCCAAAGAATTAGAACTAGCCACCGTAGGCGCGCCAGACGATTTAAAAACAGGAATGCAGCTAGGAACCGTAACCTATGTAGAGAACCGGGGTGGTTTTCTTGAGGGATTGCGATCGCTATTTAATTCTTCTCCTGGTGGTGCTACCCCAGCAAATTTTCGACCGATAAACGTCGCTCGCTACGGGCCTAGCAATATGCAAAAGTCCTTACGGGACTTGAGTTGGATGCTGCGCTACGCTACTTATGCGATCGTTGCTGGCGATCCTAATATTATCTCCGTCAACGTCCGGGGACTAAGAGAAATTATTGAAAATGCTTGTTCTGGGGAAGCAACAATCGTAGCTTTGCAAGAAATTAAGCAAGCGTCGGTTTCTTACCTCCGTAAGGATGCCCAGGCGACCGATATTGTCTCTCAGTACATGGATGTACTAATTACAGAATTTAAAGCTCCTACGCCTTCAGAAAAGGTCAGGCAACGTCCTTCTGGCGACCTGCAAGGGCTACAACTACCACAAATATACTTTAACTCTGCCGAGCGGCGACCGAAATTCGTCATGAAGACTGGTTTGTCCGCCGGAGAGAAGCAAGAAGTAATTAAAGCTGCCTATCGACAAATTTTTGAGCGCGATATTACCCGCGCTTACAGCCAGTCGATATCTAACTTAGAATCCCAAGTTAAAAACGGCGACATCTCAATGAAAGAGTTTGTCCGCCGAGTTGGGAAATCTCCTCTTTACCAAAAACAATTTTTTCAACCTTTTATCAACAGCCGCGCTCTAGAGCTTGCTTTCCGCCACTTTTTGGGTAGAGGGCCTTCTAGCCGCGAAGAAGTCCAAAAATACTTCTCTATCGTCTCTGACGGTGGTTTACCAGCCTTAATCGATGCTCTAGTTGATTCTAAAGAGTACGCTGACTACTTTGGCGAAGAGACTGTACCATACTTGCGCGGATTGGGTCAGGAAGCTCAAGAATGTCGTAATTGGGGAGCGCAGCAAGACTTACTAAATTACAGCGCCCCCTTCCGCAAAGTACCGCAGTTTGTGACTTTGTTTGCGGCCTACGAAAAGCCCTTACCAGATCAACATCCTTATGGTTCAGGCAACGATCCCTTAGAAATTCAGTTTGGGGCAATTTTCCCCAAAGAAACGCGCAACCCCAGCACCAGTCCTGCTCCTTTTGGTAGAGATACTAAGCGGATCTTGATTCACCAAGGTCCCGGAATCAATAACCAAAACAATAGTCCTCAAACGCGAGGTGAGTTCCCCGGCTCCCTAGGTCCCAAGGTATTTCGTTTAGACCAACTCCCCGGTACTAGCGGCAAAAGGTCACCTAAAGGAGCGAGTGTTAAGTATTCGGAAAGCTCTACCCAAGCACTAATTAAAGCGACATATTTGCAAGTATTTGGGCGGGATGTCTACGAAGGACAGCGACTAAAAGTAGCAGAAATTAAGCTAGAAAATGGCGAAATTCCAGTCAGGGAGTTTGTACGTCAGTTGGCTAAATCGGATTTATTCCGCAAGCTTTACTGGACTTCCTTGTATGTTACTAAGGCGGTTGAGTACATTCATCGCCGCTTATTGGGTCGTCCTACCTATGGCAGGCAGGAAATTAATGGTTACTTTGATATCTGTGCTAAAAAAGGCTTTTATGCTTTGGTTGATGCCTTAATTGATAGCCCAGAGTACAACGAGGCATTTGGAGAAGATACCGTTCCTTACGAGCGTTATTTAACTCCTGGTGGTGTAGCATTGCGAAGTCTAAGAGTAGGCAGTATCAATCAAGATATTGTCAGCGCCAAGGTGGAGAAAGAAGAAACTCCACGCTTTGTCCAATTGGGTGAAGTCAAGGAAATGCGGACGGAGCCAGATATCCAGTTCCGTGTTAACCAAGGCGTTAATAAGCAGCGCGAACAGACCAAAGTCTTTAAGCTCACCAATACTAGCGACAAAACTGCTCTACAAACGGCAATTCGGGCAGCCTATCGCCAAGTATTTGAGCGCGATATTGAACCCTACGTTGCTCAAAACGAGTTTACAGCTTTAGAAAGTAAGCTAGGTAATGGGGAAATTAACGTCAAGGAATTTATAGAGGGCTTAGGTAGCTCGAACCTCTATATCAAAGAGTTCTACACTCCTTACCCCAATACAAAGGTAATTGAACTAGGAACTAAGCACTTCTTAGGACGCGCCCCCAAAAATCAAAGTGAGATTAGGGAGTACAACCAAATTCTCGCCTCTGCGGGCATTCGCGGGTTCGTTAGTGCGATGGTAAATTGCGCCGAGTACATTGAGATGTTTGGCGAAGATACGATTCCTTACCGTCGCTTCCCAACGTTGCCGGCGGCCAACTTCCCGAATACAGAGAAGTTGTACAACCAGCTAACAAAGCAAAATGATGATCTGGTTGTACCAAGCTTTGAACCTGTAACGCCGATGATGGCGACTGATAAAATGCCGATGATGGCAAAAGCGATCGCTGATATGGCGTTTGCAGCACGTCAAGTTGACCAAAGCCGACCATTATTTATTGAGCTTGGTCGTTCCTTTAATGACGGTCGCGGTCAGTCGGTTGAAGTTGGTGTCGGGACAACTCGCCGTAAACCAGCGCGGATTTATCGCATTACTAACGGCAACAATTCGCCCGAAACTCAGCAGGTGATTAATGCCATCTACTGTCAAATATTGGATATTTTTAGCGGTCAGGTTCCTGATGGACTAAGAATTTCCAATTTAGACAGCAAACTGCGTAATGGGGAAATCTCGGTTAGAGAATTCGTCCGTACTCTAGCTAGTTCCGATACCTACCGTCGGCGCTTCTACACGCCTTATCCTAATACCAAGGTGATTGAATTTTTGTTCCGTCACATTTTAGGTCGCGCTCCAGCTACTCAAAGCGAAATTCGCTCCTACAACAAGCTACTAGCCGATGGTGGCTTGAAAGCGGCGGTAGACGCGATGGTAGATAGTCCAGAATACGCTCAGTACTTCGGTGAAGACGTTGCACCTTACCCTCGCTACCCCTCGTTGCCTGCTGGTAACTACTTAGGCAGCGTTAAAGCGGCAGCAGACTTGGTTAAGCAGTCGTGGTCGGATTTGTCGCCTTCGTCGATTACGCAAGGCTCTACAGGGCGCTAAACTACCTTAAAAGTACCTAACCAAAGCAGAGGATGCGATCGCATCCTCTGCTTTTTTACTATTAGTTTGTTTTTGTACCAGTTTTTGCGGTTGTTTAATCCCCTAAGACATTAAAAAAATATGTAATTATTCAGTTAAATGAAAAAAATATTAAGAAGTATTAAGACAGGAGTCAAAACGTGAACAGAATGCAGGAGAATATTTGCGGAAGGTAAAAGAGTTTAAAAGTTTGTGTGTAACTTTACGCAAGCGACTAAAAAGAATTACTGTCGTAATTACAGTAATAGTTGTGTCACCACATAACTATTTAGATAAGCTCAGTTAATTAAGCCAGTTTAAAAACTTGGTTCATTTTTTTGGAGGAATCGGTTAATGAGTGTTGTCACGAAATCGATCGTGAATGCGGATGCCGAAGCTCGCTACCTCAGTCCAGGTGAGCTAGATCGGATTAAAAGCTTTGTTTCTAGTGGAGAGCGCCGCCTGCGGATCGTTCAAGCTTTGACAGAGAACCGCGAGCGGATTGTTAAGCAAGCTGGCGACCAGTTGTTCCAAAAGCGTCCTGACGTTGTATCTCCAGGTGGAAATGCTTACGGTCAAGAAATGACTGCTACTTGCTTGCGCGATATGGACTACTACTTGCGTCTAATCACTTACGGTGTAGTAGCTGGTGATGTTACACCAATCGAAGAAATTGGTGTTGTAGGTGTACGTGAAATGTATCGTTCCCTCGGTACTCCGATTGAAGGTGTTGCTGAAGGCATCCGAGCCATGAAAAACGTTGCAACTTCAATGATGTCCGGTGAAGATGCGGCAGAAGCTGGATCTTACTTCGACTATTTAGTCGGTGCTATGCAGTAAATAGCTGCAAAACTACTCAAACAATTGCTAGACAGTTGGAAATAAGGAATCAAGACCATGCAAGACGCAATTACTTCTGTAATCAATTCTTCAGACGTTCAAGGTAAATACTTGGACAACTCCTCAATGGAGAAGCTAAAAGGCTACTTCCAAACTGGCGAACTGCGCGTTCGTGCAGCCAGCACAATCAGCGCTAATGCCGCAGCGATTGTTAAGGAAGCAGTAGCTAAGTCTCTGTTGTACTCAGACATTACTCGTCCCGGTGGTAATATGTACACCACTCGTCGCTATGCTGCTTGCATCCGCGATTTGGACTACTACTTGCGTTATTCGACCTACGCAATGTTAGCGGGAGATCCTTCTATCCTCGATGAGCGCGTACTCAACGGCTTGAAGGAAACCTACAACTCCTTGGGTGTACCCATTGGTGCAACCGTTCAATCTATCCAAGCAATGAAAGAAGTAACCGCAAGCCTCGTCGGCCCTGACGCTGGTAAAGAAATGGGCGTTTACTTTGACTACATCTGCTCTGGCTTAAGCTAATAGTTGTTATAGCTTGTAAGGGCTAAATAGCATCTTTATTTGAGGTCTGGGAGTTGATTTCGTGAGTGCTAGAAAGTTTTGCCGCTTATCTTGACTAAATTTAGTCGATGGAGTGTTAACAGTCTAGTATTGACGGGTTGAGTCCCAGCCTTCGATTTATAAATAAGATTCGGGTAAAGGCGATCGCATAGGACTTTACTTCAAAACAATTGAAATCAAAAATTTTCTCATCTAGTCTAGGAGATACTAACCAATGCGAATGTTTAAAATAACTGCTTGCGTTCCCAGCCAAACTCGGATTCGCACGCAAAGAGAATTACAAAATACTTATTTTACTAAGTTAGTCCCTTATGAAAACTGGTTTCGCGAACAGCAGCGCATTGTGAAAATGGGCGGCAAAATTATGAAAGTTGAACTAGCTACAGGTAAGCCCGGTATGAATACTGGTCTTGCATAATTACTTTAATTTAAGTAGTGTTTGTACTTTATATAGTTGGCAGGAGGTACTGTAGCCTCCTTTTTTTTGCGGTAGTAGTTGATGCACTAATAGGTAAATTTAAAAATTATTAGGTTGCTCTTGCGCTATTGAGCATCGAGTGTCAAACTCCTAATGTCGTGAAGCCCTGTAAGTTGTTGTGGAGTTACGCCAATTAATCCCCTTATTTGATACTTCTACGTCTAGATGGGCTACTTTAGCTCGGTTATTGCGCTGGCTGACTTTGCTTTGGGTATTTATCGGCTTAGTAATCCTGTTCTCCGCCTCTTATGCCGTTGGCGAAGCTGATTTTGGCGATGGGTTGTACTACTTCAAGCGGCAAATTATCTCGGTAATTATCGGCTTAGTTGTATTTAATTGGGTTGTGCATTCACCTTTGCGCCAAATCTTAAGCATGGCTCACTGGTTTGTACTGCTGTTTATGGTATTGATTTTCGTCACCTTACTTCCAGGGGTAGGAACTAATACCAATGGTGCGGCTCGTTGGATAGCGTTGGGTTCATTTCAATTGCAGCCGTCAGAATTAATTAAGCCGTTTTTAGTATTACAAAGCGCTCGTGTTTTTGGGCAATGGCATAAATTAAAATGGCAATCCCGACTAATTTGGCTGAGTGTTTTCGCTTTAGTGCTGGGTGGGATCTTGGCACAGCCAAACTTGAGTACAACGGCATTATGTGGCATGGCTTTGTGGCTAGTAGCACTAGCGGCGGGATTGCCTTACAGCTACTTAACTTTGACGGCGCTAAGTGGTGTACTCCTAGCCGTTGGCAGTATTAGCTTGCGCGACTACCAGAGGCGACGGGTGATGTCTTTTCTCAACCCTTGGGCAGATGCAATGCAAGATGGTTACCAATTGGTACAAAGCTTGCTAGCTATTGGTTCTGGTGGTACTTGGGGAACGGGCTATGGGCTATCGCAGCAAAAATTATTTTATCTGCCAATTCAGTACACAGATTTTATTTTTGCTGTATTTGCGGAAGAATTTGGATTTATTGGCTGCGTGCTATTTCTATTATTGTTAGTAGTTTATAGCGCGATCGCTTTAGTTGTGGCATTGAAAGCGACAAATGCGGTGCATCGTTTGGTAGCCATTGGCGCAATGATTTTTTTGGTAGGACAATCACTGTTAAACATTGGCGTAGCTTCTGGTGCTTTGCCGACTACAGGTTTGCCTTTGCCTCTGGTTAGCTATGGTGGCAATTCAATCATTGCTAGTTTGCTGAGTGCTGGGCTATTAATTCGCGTGGCTAGAGAAAGCAGTGAGGGACAGCTAGTATTATTACCGAAGCGTAGTGCCTAAATTAGGCGATCGCGTTTGGTTCAGCAATTATTCAAGTAATCTATTGGTCTCAACTTACTTTACGCCATTAATAATTTTTGGTAACTAAGTTAAAATTGAGCAGTAGTCAGCATTTCATGCTCTATCTGTCCCATGCTCGAAAGCCTGCAAACTTACATATATAAACTAGAACACTTCGCTAATGATCTAGTTACAAGCCAACTAACTCATCTAAGTTGGACGAGCATTGCAATTATTTTTACGGCTGGCTTGCTTACGAGCTTGACTCCTTGTATGCTGTCGATGCTGCCAATTACAATTGGTTATATTGGCGGCTACGAGACTAAAAACCGCCTCACTGCTGCGATCGCATCTACCTGGTTTGCTTTAGGACTTGCAACTACTTTAGCGGCGCTAGGAATAATTGCCGCCTTTGTCGGACAAGTTTACGGGCAAGTAGGCGTAGGTTTACCAATTATTGTCAGTATTATCGCTATTTTGATGGGGCTAAATTTATTAGAAGCATTGCCCCTCCAATTACCCTCTTTTGGCGGGATGAATTGGATTTCAAAAGACTTACCTCCAGGATTGCGCTCTTATTTAATCGGCTTAACTTTTGGGGTAGTTGCGAGTCCTTGCAGTACGCCAGTACTGGCAACCTTACTAGCTTGGATTTCGACTACCCATGACTTAGTTTTGGGTGCAGGTTTGCTGCTTGCCTATACTGCTGGCTACGTTGCGCCATTGATTTTGGCAGGTACTTTTACGGCAGCAATTAAAAAATTATTAGAGTTGCGCCGCTGGTCGGGATGGATTACTCCAGTGAGCGGAGCTATCTTAGTAGGTTTTGGCGTATTTTCATTATTATTTCGGCTTCCCGTAGGAATATTTTAAATGACTTTAGATAATATCCCTGTACCGCAACCTTCTATCTGGTCACTCCCCCAGAGATTTTTAAAGAAAGAATTATTACCTGTAATTACAGATTTACGTTTGGCAATTTTGCTGCTACTTGCGATCGCGCTTTTTAGTATTAGCGGTACAGTCATCGAACAAGGGCAATCTATTACTTTTTATCAAGCTAATTACCCTGAAAATCCCGCTGTGTTTGGTTTTCTTAGCTGGAAAGTGCTTCTAGCGGCGGGGTTAGACCATGTTTATCGTACTTGGTGGTACTTAGCCTTACTTATTTTATTTGGCATTAGCTTAACTGCCTGTACTTTTACAAGGCAATTGCCAGCCCTCAAAGCTTCGCGCAGGTGGAAATTTTACGACCAACCCCGTCAGTTTCAAAAACTGGCTCTAAGTGCCGAACTCGAGACAGGAACGCTTTCTGTTTTAACTCAACTACTCCAAGCTCGTCGTTATCTCGTATTTGCTGGGGAGAATAATAATTTATATGCTCGTAAAGGTATCGCCGGACGCATTGGCCCGATCGTAGTTCATATCGGTATCGTTGCCATTTTAGCTGGCGGTATTTGGGGAGCAATGACGGGCTTTATCGCTCAAGAGATGGTTCCGAGCGGTGACAATTTTAGAGTTAAAAATATAGTAGATGCGGGGCCTTGGGCAGCACCACAAATTCCTCAAGATTGGTCAGTGCGAGTTAATCGATTTTGGATTGATTACACGCCAAATGGAGGCATCGATCAGTTTTACTCGGATTTATCTGTTTTAGATAAGCAGGGGCAAGAAGTTAAGCGAAAAACAATTTTTGTTAATGAACCCTTGCGCTACAAAGGCGTGACTTTATATCAAACAGATTGGGGAGTTTCCAGCATTCGCATCCGCGTGAACGAAAGTCCAGTTTTACAACTACCAATGGCAAAATTGAACACCAACGGACAAGGGCGGATTTGGGGGACTTGGATTCCGACAAAAACGGATATGAGTGAGGGTGTTTCGTTGCTTGCTAGAGATTTACAGGGAATGTTACTGCTCTACGATGTCAAAGGGCAGTTAATAACTACCTTGCGCCCTGGAATGTCCACTCAAGTTAATGGTGTGACTCTCTATATCGAGGAGCTAATTGGCAGTACGGGGTTGCAAATTAAAGCCGACCCCAGCATACCCATTGTTTATACGGGCTTTGCTTTATTGATGCTGGGTGTAGTTATGAGCTATGTTTCTCACTCGCAAATTTGGGCTTTGCAGCAAGATGGACATTTTTATGTAGGTGGAAAAACTAATCGGGCGCAGGTAGGTTTTGAGCAAGAAATGTTGGATCTTCTAGCTCAAATTACTGCCCAAAAACAGGTTGAAGCGTTAGAGATTAAAGAGGAACTTGTGTCCAAGTCTTAAATCTTCCAAAAATGTTTGATGCTAAGAACTTTTAGCTACAGGACTTACGCCCAAGAGATCCCCCAATCCTCTTTTTAAGGAGGCTAATGGTTCCCCCTTTTTTAAGGGGGGGGTTGAGGGGATCGATTTTTGGGGTATTGACTGCATAAGTCTTAAGCTATTCATGCTTAAGTTAAAAGTTCATACTTACCACCGCGTTCTAAAGCGCGTTTGTAAGCTGGACGTGCGTGGATACGTTCGAGAAAACCTTTAAGCTTTGGACAACTCGCATCCACGCCTAGCTGTGCCGCCGCCGCTTCTACAGGGAAACTCATTTGGACATCGGCAGCAGTAAATTCCTCACCCACAAACCATGTAGTCTTACCAAGTTCGCCTTCTAAGTAGTCAAAGTGAAGTTTAAGCTGAGGCGCAACAAACTGGGTAGAGGCAACGCTATCTCCTAAGCCAAAATTGTCAAGCAGGAGTTTCATTACCAACAGAGGCATTGCCGAACCTTCAGCATAATGCAACCAATAAGCATATCGCAGTTTCTCTGGTGTTCCAGGTGGGGGAGCAAGCTGGCCCTCACCATAACGCTCTACTAAGTAATCAATAATCGCCCCCGACTCTGCCAAAGTTAGTCCCTCATCGGTAATAACTGGCGACTTACCCAGAGGATGTACTTCTTTAAGCGATGCTGGGGCAAGCATGGTGTTTGGGTCGCGCTCGTAGCGCTTAATTTCGTAATCTAGCCCAAGTTCCTCCAAAAGCCACAGAATGCGTTGAGAACGAGAGTTGTTTAAGTGGTGGACAACGAGCATAAAGTTACTTTTGAATTGTAATATTTGGAATAATGCGATCGCTCTTTCTATCTTCTCAGCTAATCAAAATCGCTGAAGGGTTGACTTCAAGGGTTATGCGATCGCCATAATGTATTTGAGGAATAAATGAGTTGACCAGCACTTCAATGATCGCCGGAGCTTGAAAATGTCCAACTTTTGTCTCAGGATGAGGATAGTAAACCAATCCAGCGTAAGTAATCTCTTGAAAGACGACTCTACATGGTGAAAAAGAAAAGTCTTCCGGGGCGTACTCCTGGTTCCACTTAATATTTTTAAATGTATACTCTGGCTGCTGGATGGTGAAAGTTTTGGGACTAATAGATATATTTAACGTGCCTGGGAAAAAAATACTAAGGTCAAGACCCAGTTTTTGAAAAAAAGGGGTCTGCATTTCTATAGTGCCTCTAGGATAAGGGCTATCATTTGCCATTCCTGAAGCTACTTGATGCCCCTGCTTGATAATTCCCCTAACAGTCTGCCATCTTTGCATTATCTGGGCGTACCTCCGTCTAAATTGGGCAACGCCAGTATTTTTAGTTTAATTTACTTTTTGATAGCGTACTTCAATTACTGTATGTACGTTACCTCGTGGGGAAAAATCACCTTTAACGTAAGCTTCTATCGGCTCGCAAGCAGCTACAAAATCATCTAAAATTTGGTTGACTGATTCTTCGTGAGAAATATAGCGATCGCGATAACTGTTAATATATAGCTTAATTGCTTTCAGTTCCACTACCAAGCGATCGGGAACATAGGTAATATAGATTGTGGCAAAGTCGGGATAGCCGGAAAATGGACACTTACAAGTAAATTCCGGCAAAGTAACCTGAATATCGTACTTGCGTCCTACACGCGGATTAGGAAAGGTAATTAGTTCGCCCTTCGCAATCTCGCGTTCGCCATACTTCTTTACAGTAGGTATTTGATTGTCTGGACTTGCTTCTACGGCTGAATCTGGCACAGATAAAAAGTCATTAGTCATCATACAAACAATATTTTAATTACTACTCTCCCAGTCTGGACAATTGTTATCTTCCCAGCCATAAGGGTGCATTCCACAAACTAACACGTTACCGTTGTAAACTTGCCCGTGATAGTGGTAGCAACCTTTGCAAGCAGGATACAAGTCTTCTGTAGGTTCAACTAAATGAGGAAAAGGCTGTTCCAAATCGCTCATCACATCTTCAATATCTGTATAAATATCAAATAGTGGTTCTGCCCAATCGTGTAAATACAAATCAAATTCTGTGGCAATTGTATTTTGCAATTGCGATGCAACTGTTTCTGACAGTTCAAAAAATGAATCCACTATTTCTGTGACTCCTACAAAGAAGTGTTCTACTTCATCGGTCACATTTTCAACAATTTCTAAAAAATCCTTTTGCCAGTTTTCCATCCGCTTTTGAGCGTTTTTGCTATAAAAAGTTTTACATTCGGCGGTGCTACATATTATTTGCGACCCTCACTATATGTAGAATATGGCGAGTGTTGGCATAAGGCTTCAAGTCGAATTTACTTATCGCGTTTGAGATTTTTAAGTTCTTCTTGCAGCCCTAATACTTGCTGGCGCAAATTATCTACATTTTGGGCTTGATTCGGGGCTGCGGTACTTTCGTCTTCGGAAATAATTTCTATTCTGCGCGGTTCCGTAGGGGCGTTGTTCGGTGCAGCGTTTGGCACTTCGGCAGATTGTTGAGCTTTTTGCATCATATCTTCAACAAACTTTTTGGCTTCTTCGGTATTCATTTCACCACGGGCAACCATTTCGTCAGCTAATTTTTGAGCTTGCTGACGCAGTTCCGATACTTTTACCCCTGCTTTCTCACCTGCGTAAGAAGCTAAACCAACACCAAGATAAAAAGCTTTTTGTACAATATCTCCAAAACCAGGCATGGCGGTTTTCGTTCTCCTTAAAACTAAGGAACCCGGAGACCACGCCTACCACAAGCATCCCGTATTGCTGCTACCTTCCGGTCCTGACAAGATTTAGGCGTTGCGATCGCATGGGTCCAGGTCTAAAATTAATATAACATTTTTGTAGCAGGTAGTAATTAAGGACAAAACTTTGTATGTCTATTTCTTTGTCCTTAATGACAAAAGCTCTTAATTTGGGCGTTGAATAATTTTTTCCCACAACCGCCGCCTAGTTGTCGATTCAATTCCAAATAAACGGACGTAATCATTTTCATGCTCTGTTAAGCAGGATTCTAAAGCAATAATTGCTTCAGATTCGCCGACAATCGCCGGACCGTAACTTTGCCAAGAATTAATTGTGAATCGACGTTTATCGACGTATTCAATCCCAATATTATGACCTTGCGCTAAATCTGTTCGCATCCGTTCGAGAGTTTCTAAGCCAATGCGCGTTGCGAGGACTTCATTATGTCGGTGGGGATCGACATGGGTATTGTAGTTAGCGCTTTGAACTGGGTAGACAAACTGATTGGTATTAGGAGTTGGATTTGATACAGGTAATGGTTCCGGGCGATCGCCATTATTGGGCGTGGGGCGAGTTTTTTCTTGCAGGGCTTGATTATATTCTCTAACTAAGCCAGAATTTTCTACCCTTTGTTGCTCTTGTACCATTAAGTTTCCATACTCAATCAAGCGCGGTAACTGGAAGTTGGGCTTGCTAAAAGTTGGCGCTCCTTGGGTGCTATTAACTACGCGTAGCGATACTTTTTCAAACCCCGTACTATGAATGAAATCGCGGATTTGTTCGTCATAAATGCGCGATCGCAAAGCACTAAAAAAGTCTATTGGCTGATTGATATAAGTATCTACAAGTTTTTCGATATCTCCCTTTGGGAGTGCATCGGGTGCAAATATGCCGCCGACAATGCCAATTTTGTCATCTCGGTTGGGTTCCCAAAAGAATTTCTCCATCCGTCCATCCCGAATTAAGGGGGCGTACAAAGTAGAAAAATCGTTTCCAGTAACAATAATCGGTATGCGCTGGAGGGGAGTAGAATCGTAAGATCCGGGCAACTGCACGTCTGTTGGATTATCAGCAATGTTCATCAATGTGCCATTGACTAGCTGGGTGTTGACGGTGTACTGAGTACCTTTATCAAATCTTCCCGCCCCAGCATCCAAATCATTAATCATTAATACGCACATTTTGCCGCGCACCTTACTTAGTTCGGAAGCTTCGCGATAACGCAGGCGAACCAATCGCCCCGGATCTCCAGCATCAGGACTTTCTAATTCTCCGGCGGACATATGAATTACTTCAATTCCCATACGCTCAAATACTAATTCGCATTGGAAGGATTTGCCTTCGCCTTTACGTCCGTGAACGCCCAAAATGAGCGGTACACGCACACCAGGCAAGTCTAAGAAGTTCTTGGTGATGTGGACGGCAAGTTTATCTAGAAAGCTAGGAGAAATGTAATAGCTCATAATTTAGGGTTGGATTAGGCGAACGAGTGCGGTCGCACTTTTATTTTTACTTTTTTTACCCAGCAAACAAGAGAGGTAGACTTGTCTACCTCTCCTAGGTGGGAAAGCGACAACTTAATTATCGCTTCCTGAATATTTTCTCAAACACAAGACCTTGTTTCTAGCGTGGCTTGTGAACGATAAAGCTCAGAATTTGGCACTGCTTAATGTTATCAAAACCAACTACGCGGATGTAGCAGTTTGAGTAATCAGAACGACAAGCGCGGACTTCGCTTAGTACTTCTTCAGGAGTTCTAGCATTGAACAAAGGCAGCTTCCACATTGTCCAATACAATTCGGTCGGATCGGAAGTTTCGTTAAATTCGATTGCTGGGAAATAGCCCTGAGTCAAGATGTACTGAATCTGTTTAGTAATCTGAGTATCAGATAGAGGGGGCAAATAAGATAAAGTTTCGTAGCGCCGCTCTTTTGGTAGAGTTTGCATAACTTAAGAGATGTTTTGGATAATGGGACAAATGGCATTCTCCGTCCCTTGCGGGAAGGAGATTCTTGGTTTTAGACTGGATGCAATTACAGAGTGTAAATCTATTAACTGGATTGCTCCGGTTTCGGCTCGGTACTTATAGGCATTTGCCCAAGGCTGGAGCTTGATATATCTAATTGCGTAATCCGCTCTAGCTGCTGGCGGCGATGTTCCATATTGGCTTGGGCAATCCCTGTGCAAACCATCTCAGGCAAAAAGTCAGTTACTTCTTGAGCCAAGTGTTCTCTCACAGTCAAAATCCGCATAGCCAAAGCTTGTTTTTCTTGAAACAACGCTTGAATGTACGCTTCTCCATCTTGGATTTTTTCTTTTGATGAGAAGTGATGTAACCAAAACCCCAAAGGCGGATCGGTTTCATTCAACTGAGCCATTACTACTCTTACCGCCTGATAAGTCAAATAGCTTTGTAGTGTCTTAGCTGTATCTTTGGCAATTTGTTTGAGATCCATACCAGCGCCCCAGCCCTAAATGTAGTGATGTATGAGCTATTAAGTTAAGCTAACTCAAATACTCTCTAGCTCATACGATGACTGACTAATTAGACCGTATCCATTGCCTCGAACTCGAACTTGATTTCTTTCCATAGTTCGCAAGCAACGGCAAGTTCCGGCGACCACTTACAAGCTTCGCGGATAACGTCATTACCTTCACGAGCTAGGTTGCGTCCTTCGTTACGAGCTTGAATACAAGCTTCTAAAGCAACGCGGTTAGCTGTTGCACCCGGCGCATTACCCCAAGGGTGTCCGAGAGTTCCACCACCAAATTGCAGTACAGAGTCATCGCCAAAGATTTCTACAAGGGCGGGCATATGCCAAATGTGGATACCACCAGAAGCAACAGCCATGACACCAGGCATAGAAGCCCAATCTTGGGTAAAGTAGATACCACGAGATTTGTCTTGCTCGACGTAGTTTTCCCGTAGCAAGTCAACAAATCCCATTGTGATCCCGCGTTCGCCTTCTAGCTTACCGACAACTGTTCCGGTGTGGATGTGGTCTCCACCAGACATTCTTAGGGCTTTAGCAAGGACGCGGAAGTGGATACCGTGATTTTTCTGACGGTCAATAACGGCGTGCATGGCACGGTGAATGTGCAGCAAAATACCGTTAGCACGACACCAATGCGCCAAGGTTGTATTGGCTGTAAAACCCGCAGTCAGGTAGTCGTGCATGATGATGGGCATTTTGAGTTCTTTGGCGTACTCAGCCCGTTCGAGCATTTGTTCGCAGGTAGGGGCGGTAACGTTAAGGTAGTGACCTTTGATTTCGCCGGTTTCTGCTTGGGCTTTGTGGATTGCTTCTGATACAAACAAGAAGCGATCTCGCCATCTTTGGAATGGTGCAGAGTTGATGTTTTCGTCGTCTTTGGTGAAGTCTAAACCGCCACGCAAACACTCGTAAACTGCCCGTCCGTAGTTTTTAGCCGACAAGCCCAACTTAGGCTTAATCGTGCATCCTAATAGTGGACGACCGTACTTGTTAAGTTTGTCGCGCTCTACTTGGATACCGTGAGGAGGTCCTTGGAATGTTTTGAGGTAAGCAACAGGAATTCTTAGGTCTTCCAGACGCAAAGCCCGTAATGCTTTGAATCCAAATACGTTACCTACAATCGAGGTCAACATATTTGTTACGGAACCTTCTTCAAACAAGTCCAAAGGATAGGCAACGTAACAAATAAATTGGTTATCTTCGCCAGCAACAGGCTCGATGTCATAGCAACGACCTTTGTAGCGATCTAGGTCGGTAAGTAAGTCTGTCCATACAGTTGTCCACGTACCCGTTGAAGATTCCGCAGCTACGGCTGCTCCTGCTTCCTCTGGGGGTACTCCTGGCTGAGGAGTAACGCGAAATGCCGCCAAAATATCTGTATCTTTAGGCGTGTAGTCAGGAGTGTAATACGTCAGGCGGTAATCTTTTACCCCGGCTTGATATCCAGTTTTTGTCTGAGTTTTTGTTTGAGAGTAAGACATATTTTTCTTCTCAAGAAGTCGAGCGCTGTTACTTGCTTATGCAAGCTGCTTCATAATATATCAATAATTCAATAAGTTAAAGTTTTAATTTACTCAATAAAAGTATAAGAATATTTTATATTTGTTGCTTATTGTAAAGATATAAGGTATTAGTAAAAATACTTATTGCCAAAAATCGCAACTTGGGATTTTTCTAAAGAATTATTAGCAGCCAACAAAAGATTAAGGCTATTGTTGTGCCTGTTTATTGCCACAAGTAAGGGGAAGAAGCTTAAGCTTGGGCGATCGCGCGAGCTATAACTTTTGCTGCTAGTCAATAAATTTTGTTAAGATTAATGCGACTTAATCCGCGATCGCCTTTCCTACCTTGGAGATTTTTAATGCTGCGACTAGAACATATTAGTAAAATTTACCCGACTGGCGAAGTTCTTAAAGATGTCAACTGGGAAGTCAAACCAGGCGATCGCACAGGCTTAGTTGGCGTTAACGGTGCGGGTAAATCTACTCAACTCAAAATCATTGCTGGAGAAATAGAACCTACTAGCGGTGAAATTATTCGTCCTGCTAGCTTGCACATAGCTTACCTAACTCAAGAATTTGAAGTAGATCCTAGCCGGACGGTAAAAGAAGAATTTTGGCAGGCATTTGACGAAGCAAACCAAGTGCATGAAGCCTTATCAGAGATATATCGAGCGATGGAAAGTGCCGATCCCCAAGAGTTAGACAAGTTAATTCATAAAATGGATCGCTTGCAAAGGCAGTTTGAGGCTTTGGATGGGTACGGTTTAGAATCCCAGATAGAGAAGATTTTGCCAGAAATGGGGTTTGACGCAACCGATGGCGATCGCTTAGTGAGTGCTTTTAGTGGCGGTTGGCAAATGCGAATGAGTTTAGGCAAAATTTTACTGCAAAAGCCAGACTTATTATTATTAGACGAACCGACAAACCATCTAGATTTAGAAACAATTGAGTGGTTGGAAACTTACCTCAAAAAGTTATTAACTCCGATGGTAATTGTTTCTCACGACCGAGAATTTTTAGATCGCCTTTGTACGCAAGTTGTAGAAACAGAGCGCGGAGTTTCTGCTACTTATTTGGGCAACTATTCAGCTTACTTGCAACAAAAATTTGAAGCTCAAGAAGCCCAACTTAGCGCCTACGAACGCCAGCAAAAAGAATTAGAGAAGCAACAGGCTTTTGTAGATAGATTCCGAGCTAGTGCGACTCGCAGCACCCAAGCAAAAAGCCGCGAGAAACAACTAGACAAAATAGAAAGAATCGAAGCACCTACGGGGGGAATGAGGAATTTGCATTTTCGTTTTCCCCCTTCGCCTCGCAGTGGTAGGGAAGTAGCATTAATTGAAGAACTTGCCCATATTTACGACGACAAGGTGCTATTTTTAGGGGCAAACCTATTAATTGAACGGGGCGATCGCATTGCTTTTTTAGGTCCTAATGGTGCAGGTAAATCTACCTTACTGCGCTTAATAATGGGTTTGGAATCTCCCACCGAAGGCACAGTTAAATTAGGAGATCACAATGTCATCCCTGGTTATTTTGAACAAAATCAGGCAGAAGCATTAAATCTCAGCAAAACTGTGATGGAAACAATCCATGACGAAGTACCAGATTGGACTAATGAAGAAGTTAGAACAATTTTAGGACGATTTTTATTTGGTGGCGATACCGTATTTAAGCAAGTAGGTTCTTTGAGTGGTGGTGAAAAAGCTCGTCTAGCTTTAGCAAAAATGTTGCTAAAGCCAGCCAACTTCTTAATTTTAGATGAGCCGACCAATCATCTAGATATTCCTGCTAAAGAAATGCTAGAAGAAGCAATTCAAAACTACGATGGCACGGTAGCGATCGTTTCCCACGATCGCTACTTCATCTCTAAAGTTGCTAATAAAATAGTCGAAATCCGCGATGGAGAATTTCGCATCTACCGAGGGGACTATCATTACTATTTAGATAAAATTGCTGAAGAAAAAGAGCAAGCAATGAGCGAAAAAGCCGCCGCCGAAAAAGCAGCAAAAAAAGCCGCCAAAGCTGCGCTTAAGCATAAATAAATGTGAGGGGAGGGAAATTTTATGTTTACCTCTCCAGAGATTAAATTAATAAAATCGCATAGTGATAAAAAATTGAATGAAAAATCCGTGAAAATGTGCTTGTGGTAGGTAACAGCAATGGTATTATTGCGGTGAGTTAAACATATTAAATAGAGGGCAATATACTTATGACCCAAGCACCTGTCGCTCCCGTGGTGCTAGTCATTTTAGACGGGTGGGGCTATCGCGCCGAAAAAGATGGAAATGCGATCGCTGCTGCAAAAATTCCCGTAATGGATAGCCTCTGGGCTGCCTATCCTCGCACCCTAATCAAAACTTCTGGTAAGGCTGTAGGCTTGCCGGAGGGACAAATGGGGAATTCAGAAGTAGGGCATCTCAATATTGGCGCTGGACGAGTAGTACCGCAAGAACTGGTGCGGATTTCAGACGCTGTTGAAGATGGTTCGCTATTGCAAAATCCGGCGCTAGTGAAAATATGTACTGAAGTCCGCGATCGCGGTGGCAAACTGCACCTAATTGGGCTAACTTCTGAAGGTGGGGTACATTCTCATCTGAGCCATTTGTTAGGATTACTTGACTTAGCCAAGTCCCAAGAAATTAGTAATGTTTGCATTCATGCGATTACCGATGGGCGAGATACCAGTCCAACGGAAGGCATAGAAGCAATCGAGAAAGTTCAAAAGCACATCGATAATATTGGTGTAGGGCAAATTGTGACTATTAGCGGTCGTTATTACGCAATGGATCGCGATCGCCGTTGGGACAGAGTTAAAAAAGCCTACGATGTCATGACAATAGAGGGAGAAAGTAGCGGCTCTGCTCTAGAGGTAATGCGCGCATCTTACGCTCAAGAAGTAATGGACGAGTTTATTATGCCAACGCGGGTAGCTCCAGGAGCAATAGCCCCAGGAGACGGCGTAATATTTTTCAACTTCCGCCCTGATCGCTCTAGACAACTAACTCAGGCATTAGTAATCAAAGAATTTAACGGTTTTGAGTGCCAACAAATTACTCCTTTATCGCTAGTTACATTTACCCAGTACGAGGCAGATTTGCCTGTAAAAGTTGCCTTTGAGCCGCAGAACTTAAACAACATCCTGGGAGAAGTAATTGCCCAGCATGGTTTAAAACAGTTTCGCACCGCAGAAACAGAAAAGTATGCTCACGTCACCTACTTTTTCAATGGTGGCTTAGAGGAACCATTTGAAGGGGAAGATCGGGAACTGGTAATGAGTCCGATGGTAGCGACTTACGATCGCGCTCCCGCAATGTCGGCAGAAGCTGTAACTGATATAGCGACGGCGGCAATTAAAAAACGCATTTACTCCCTAGTTGTAATCAACTACGCCAACCCAGATATGGTAGGGCATACGGGACAGATACCTGCAACGATTCAGGCATTAGAAACGGTGGATCGATGTTTGGGGCGCTTGCTCGAAAGTATCAGCCAAGTCGGAGGAACCGCGATCGTTACTGCCGATCATGGTAACGCCGAATGTATGAAAGATGAAGACGGCAATCCTTGGACTGCTCATACTACAAATCCTGTACCTTTAATCTTGATTGAAGGTGAACAAGCAAAAATACCCGGACACGGCGCAGAAGTAAAACTAAGACTAGATGGCGCGTTAGGCGATATTGCACCGACAATTCTCCAGATTTTGCAACTACCGCAGCCCGTAGAAATGACTGGGCGATCTTTGGTAGAACTCGCTCAATATCAATTGCAAGCAACTCGTACTCCGGTAGAAGTGTCTTTGTAGTTAAGTGCGCGAGGCGCAATTGAGTTAAAATTTGAAAGGCTGGCAGCTAGTAGTAAAGTTTGCCAGAAAAACTGTTGGTCAAGGAACTTGTTAAATGACGATATATAAGGTAGTAGAAGCAATCTGGGCAATCTCTGCCGTAGGTTTAACGATTTTGGTATTGCTGCATAGTCCCAAAGGCGATGGAATTGGCGCTATTGGCGGACAAGCTCAATTATTTAGCAGTACTAAAAGTGCCGAATCTACATTAAACCGAATTACTTGGACATTGACAGTAATTTTTTTGGGATTGACGTTAGTTTTGAGTGCAAACTGGTTACCTAGATAGCTGAAAAAACTAATGCCGTTATTTAGTGCGATCGCCCTGGGACAAATTGGGCAATGGTTAAGGCGACCGCGGTGGCAATTAGTTATTGCTACGATGCTAGTGATATTTCTAACTTCTGTTGAACTTAGTTCAGCTAATAATTTTGTAAAACCTCGTAATTTTCTCGCAGCAAGTCAGCGCCATCCACTACCATTTACCCTCATGCAGTGGCAAGACGTAGATAATAGCGGCGACTACTTCGAGCAAGTAAAGTTGACAGAAGTCGGCTATTTAGTTTGGTCGCAGTTTCCGGTCAAAGTTTATATAGATACTACCCAAATTCAAGAGAGGGTACAGGCGAAAGCAGCAGTGCAAGAGTGGAATATTTACTTACCCTTGCAAGTAGTTGAGCAAAAAGATATAGCTGATATTAAAATTATCCTCAAGTCTCTACCGCTAGAAATGACAAATCTATTGCGGGCGCGATCGGCTTTAACTCGTTATGAGTTGTATATCGATCGCATTTCTGCTTCTGCCACAGTTTTAGCTCACCGTTGCACAATTTTTATAAATCCCCATCAGTCAAGCCAGTACATCAAGGCTGCCGCACTTCACGAATTAGGTCATGCTTTAGGAATTTGGGGACACAGTTTAATTGCTACCGATGCTTTGTACTTTTCCCAAGTCCGAAACCCTCTCAGTATTTCAGCTAGAGATATAAATACCCTCAAGCGAGTTTATCAACAGCCAACACTTTTAGGGTGGGAAGTAGCAAGTGAATAAAATCTGCTTGTGTAACCAAAAGGTAATACTTTTATATGCCTACCCTAACCCGGCGTTGCTCCAAAACTTGATTGTACAATTGCTCCAAGCAAGTGATGTTGTAGTTGAGAGTATAGCGCTCTAATACTCGCTGTCGGGCTTTTTTACCTAGCATCGGCGCTAACTCAGGATGATCTTGAAATAGTGGCAGCAATGTCCGCAACTGCGATTCTACCCGGCGCGTATTTAATAGTACGCCCACGTCTTCTAATACTTCCCCATCGGCTCCTACATCTGTTGCCAAGCAAGCAAGTCCACACGCCATTGCTTCCAATAAAGACAACGACAAACCTTCTACTAAAGAAGGCAAAATAAATACATCCGCGCCTCTGAGGATTTCAATTCGGCGCTTTTCATCTGCCACAAATCCCAGCCAAATGATGCCATACTCAGAACCATAAAAAGGCTTCAGAGAAGGCGTTAAAGGACCATCCCCTACAATCAAGAGTTTACTATTTTCATTCATTTCTGCCTGCTTCCAGGCTCTTAAAAGTGCCTCTATGTTCTTTTCTGCGGCTAATCGTCCTTGATAGACAAATAAGTGTTGAGCGTTAAATTCAGCTTTAAGAGCAGAAACTCCAGGAGAATATCTTTGGACATCTACGCCATTGGGAATTACTGCCACATTAGCCGCAGGTACGCCTAAACGGGCTAAAACTTCTCGCTGTACTTGAGAAAAAACAATCGTGCGATCGTAGTTAACTAGAAACGGCGCATAAAGTTGGTAGGCTAAAAGTTGCGTTCCCGATTTTAACTTTGCGCCCTTACCAGCAAACGGCGTGTGGAAGGTAGCAACTAGGGGTAAGTTTAGTTCAGCGCAGATTTCTGGGAGGAGAAAATCTAGAGGCGACAAAGTTAGAGAAGCATGAACTAAATCCGGCTTTAGCTGGCGCAGGGACTCTGTTAAAACTTTAGTCGCTTTAAACGAGGGAATTGTATAAACCTGAGATTTATAGAGAAAAGGCAAAGAAACTTCCGCACAGTCAGACTCGGTAACTCGACTTGCTTCTTCTTGAGCAAAATGAAGAAAGCTTACTTGGTGTCCTCGGTCTAACAAAGCATTTGTAATTTCTCTACCATAAGTGACATTGCCACAAAAGGGTGATTTTTTTCCAAGCCAGGCAATATGCATTCTTTAAACACTTTAAGTTTAGAGGCAGTAGCGATCGCACGTAAAACCGCCAAATTTCAGTTATTTACAGGTATTCAACAGAAATTATCTATTAGACACCTGGTAAATTTTCTGTTTCTGTACGGCAAATATACCAGGTTAAGATACTCCCTGCGATCGCAATTGCCGCCAAACTCGAAAAAACTGCCTGTAATCCAATCATTGTCTCGGCGACTCCAGCTAAAGCTAGAGGCAAACTTAGGGCAATATTTACTACATTATTTTGCAGCCCAAATACTTTACCCCGCATTTGAACCGGAGTTTCTTGTTGAATGGTAGTTTGCATTGGAATAGCAACTAAAGATGAAAACACACCCAATAAAGCGAGGGCAGTTATTATAATCCACAATTCTTTAGTAAATATAGATAAAGTAATTAAACAAACCGCCATCCCAATAGAGCCACAAAAACTCAGTTGGACATGAGAAAAACGCTGTCCGTATTGCCCCAAAAGAGTAGCTCCGGCAACAACTCCTACACCACCCGCCGCCAGCAAGAAGCCAAATTGAGACGATTTTAAGCCAGGTATTACTTCTGCCATTCTGACCGCCAAAACTGCTAAAGCGGCAAAAATCGAGAATAAAATTACAAGTTGAATTAGAGCGTTACGAATGCGTTTATTTTCCCCTAAATAGCGAAAACCATCGCGTAAATCTTGAAAAACGTGGTTTTGCTCGCGATCGGGTTTTGGCTCTTTTTCGCCAGTTTTTAGTAGTAATAATAGTATGCCTGCGATCGCATAACTGCCACCTACCACCAATTCTTTGCCAATTCCTACTCCTACGCCTAACTGATTTGTAACATTGTCAGCGAAAGCAAGTAATGGTTCCCCGACAGCAAACCCTACAATCACTAAAGCCATCATCGTTGTTGTGTACAATGAGTTAGCCGATAGTAAGTGTTTTTCTTCTACTACTAAGGGAATTGCGGCTTGTTCGGCAGGGGCAAAAAACTGTGTCAAGGTAGAAATTAAAAAAGATAGCAGTAGTAAAATGCCAAAACCTACAGGCAATCCCGCGATCGCTTTCCAGTCCTGAGTTAGCCATAATAATACTGGGATTGACAGAACTAAAATGCCGCGTAATATATTTGTTGATACTAAGACAGTTTTCTTCGACCAGCGATCGACAAATACTCCTGCTAACGAACCAAATAGCACGGCAGGGATAGTAAAAGCCATCATAATTGCTGATACCCAGCCACTAATACTTTGATCACTAGCTTGAAAGCGAGTAGAAATAATCGCAATCATCAGCACTAAATAAACTTTATCTGCCAACTGCGAAAAAACCTGCCCACTCCACATGGTTAAAAAGTTACGATTTTTTAGCACTGGGAGAAAACCAGGTTCTTGCTCTCCAGTGGCGGGCTGTAGAGGGACATAAGATGAGCTACTATCCATTGGCTGGTTAGCAGTTATTTCCGCATCGTTAGTCAATTCATTTAATTGTGCTACGGTAGGCATTTTGTCTACGGACACTGCATCATTTTTTTTGTCAAAAGTGGAATTAGATAAAGGCATTTTTTGATAATTTTTATTAGATGTCTCTACAGAGGACTTGGCATTAAATTTATGAGTAGACGAGCAATTATTAAGAGGTAAATCGGCAATATATTTATTACTAGATGGAATTGGTTTTGTGTTTAAGTCGGGTGGTTGCATCATATTTTTGGGGCGCAAGGCAAAGCAAAATAACTATCAATCAAGGCAGCAGAACGAATTGGGCGATCTAAGTGATACTGGACATATTGACGTAAAATCTTTTCAATAGATAGCCAGCTAGGATTAGATTGTTCTAGTTGACTTAGCTCGGTATCTGCTAATTGCTGCATTAAAGCAAGTTCATTCCCACTAAAGCGAGCGTTTAATTGCGGTAGTGCTGGTGTTTGGGTTGTTCTATATGTACTAACTTTTTCTTTGACCAAATTAGCTGTAATTTGCTCGGACTTGCGGTAAACTATAGCTTTATTTTCCGCTTGCAAACTTTCCCATGCTTCTAAGCTAACTATTCCTCCGGCGGCGATGCTAAAACCTACTTGCATAGTAGTGCGATCGCCTATTTCGGGGATTATAACCTTGTGTGTCAACTGGCATTGTTGAACTTGCGGGGTAATTCCAGCTAGAGTTAGTAAGTGAAAAACTGCTTGACTAAGATGCGCTAAAATTAAAAACTCCGAATTGTTAGGCAATTGCTCTAATCGCTTGAGATGTTCGTTGAGTAAATAGAACAATTCTGCTTGGGGTTGTTCGCTCAAAGCTTGACACATAACTATTTCTGCCATGTACTGACAAGCGGCTAATTTGCCCAAATTGCGACTAAGACCGGGGTAAGTAGTAATAGTTTCAGCTTGAGTAATTTTATCAAGCGATCGCCCTTTCGCAATTAATAACTCGTTCACCACAAACAAACTACTTCTACCGCCTAAGCTAGAATTTTGCTTACGCGCTCCTGGTGCTACGGCTCGAATCAAACCATATTCCTGCGTCAAGACTGTAACCAGGCGATCAGCTTCGCCTAGAGGCATACTTTTGAGATTAATTCCAGTGGCTTTATAAGTTCGACTCATATTTAGCTGTTAGCGATTAGCTACTAGCATTGGGTGGAGGCTACATTTTTTGTTAAGCAAATGATTTTAAATTTAGTCTTTCTCCACAGTATCGCGTTGACGAAGTAAATCGACACCGCGAGACGTACCTAAACGAGTTGCTCCGGCTACCACTAGATCCAAAGCTTGCTCAATTTTGAGAATACCACCGGATGCTTTGATGCCGACTCGCTCTTTTGCTAGTTCGTAAAGCGACTTCACATCTGCCACCGTTGCTCCCCCATTCCAGCCCGTACTTGTTTTTAAAAATGTTACGCCTGCATCCATACATAGTTCCGCAGCTAGGCGTTTTTCTGCATCCGTCAGCAGAGTAGTTTCTAATATTGCCTTAACTGTGACTCCTGTTTCTTCACATATTTGGGCAATTTCTCGGTGTACTTCTTCAGTTTTGCCTATTCTTAGCCATCCTAAGTTGATTACTACATCAAGTTCCGTTGCGCCATTTTCTACAGCTTCTCGCGCTTCGTAGAGCTTGACTGTAGAAGTATTTGCGCCGCTAGGAAAGCCGATTACGGTACATACTTTGGGATTCTTTCTTTGGAGTAATTCGGCAGCTAGACGTACATAACAGGGATACACACAGACTGCTGCAAACTGATATCTGTCTGCTTCTTGGCACAGTTTTTCTATTTGCTCTGGTGTCGCCAAGGGATTGAGCAGAGTGTGATCGATTAAAGGAGCAATATCAATATCTGGATAATCTGCCGCCATTTTGTCGCCTCACACGTATATCTTATTAAGTTTTATCAGAAAACTTTACATAAATCTAAGTTTAGTTGCTTTGGTAAGTAATTGGGCTGTAGAGAATTAACCAGCACAACATAGTTTTTGTTGAATACTTCCCGTTTAATTGTCACTCATAATCTGTAGACCTATAGTCTGCATTGTAGTGATTATTGTGCTGTGAGTAATAAAAGTAAACCAAATATCAAACAGCGTTTTGGGTTTGCCATTAAGCAGCGTAGACAAGAGCTTGGCATATCACAAGAGGAGCTTTCCTTTCGCTCTGGATTCCACCGAACTTACATTTCAGATATCGAAAGAGGCTTTCGCAATCTTTCACTAGAAAACATTGAAAAACTAGCGAAAGCATTGGAAATTACAGTTTCTACACTTTTTTCAAAATATGGTATTGAGATAGAGAAAAATGGTTAGTTCTAGCGAATGGTTCACAGAAGGCAAAAATGGTAAATCTAAGATTAATAGTATTGCAATCTACAAAAGTTTATCTTCTGAGATAGTTAGCCAAATAGAACAAGATTTGTCTGTTAATGAAGTTATAAACTGGATTAAGTCTAAAACAAGAGAAGCCTTTATCTCAAGATATGCAAAGTCTCCTGAAGTTGGTGCTATCAACAACGCACTTGGAAGGTGGAACGAATTCATAGCAACTAGCTTATTATCAGAAATTGTAATAGATGTGAATCAGAAAAATGAGATATGTGTTGCTGTATTTTCTTTACCAAACTCTCAAGTACAGAAAGAGGACATAGATGAAGCATCTTCAAAATTTCTAAGTCTATTTCGTAATGAAGAATTTATAAATAGCGAAGTTCTATCACGAATTACTCCTTTTAAAAGTAATATTTTTCTGCCCAGCCCAGATTATATTATTGCTGTTATTGAAAATAAAAATGAAGATATTTCAGCATCATCTGTCTAATCACTTTTAGAACAACAGGCAAAAGAACCTGATAGTTTAGCCCTATACAATCTTATGAAGGGAAAGTTGTACATTAAAGAAGTTAGGGCAGCAGCTTCTTTAAAAACTTCAAATCGTCCAGACTGTCGCTACCAGCCTTTGTTTGAGGCAGCAATGATTAAATCGATGGATTATGTATTGAAGCAAAGTTGGCGGTATTACATGGTAGCAAGTGATTTAAGTAGTGCGGATAAAACTGTATTTAATACAGCAATTGCCCCACACGGTGTTGCACTACAACAAAATTTTAAGCTTGTAGATGGTACATATTTATACAGTAAAAAAAAAGATTTGATCCCATTAATTGAAGCTGCTATTCGATGATATAAGTCTAACTAAAGGATTTCTGCGGTTAGAAGATTTGAAACTTCTTGCTAAACCAGGTTTTTGTAATAAGTCTGATGACTCACTGTAATATGCTTCATAAATCTGTAAGTGTAAGTTCTAACTTTTCACTAATCGATTGCGGCTCAAAGCTCTGTATTTTTACTAAAAATTCAAGAATAGTTAAAGCAATAGACTTACCTGCTAGATAAGGGACACCATTGCCGATTGCTTTAAACATATTAGTTAGTGACATACTAGATGGAAAAGCAAAATTTTTAGGTAAAGATTGTATTGCCAGAGCCTCTGCAACTGATATTCTGCGAATTTTATAGGGATGTAAATGAACTTCGTTATTGCCGTAACAAGCTGTTGGAGAGTAACGCCATCTATGAAGACGTTTATAAGACTTTTTTGAATCATCTCCTTCATCAACAGAAGCAAATCTCGCTATACCTGCTCTTGGTTTAAAATAATGCTCAGAATTAGGATGATTAAATACATCATTTTTTTTAAACCAGTGTTCAACTGTTAGTTCCTGAATAATTCCGTCAGGACAAAGAATTACAGAATCTTCCCTAAAAAAATCCGTTAAAGACCAAGGATAGGAAAAAACTTTATCTTGTTGGTATAAAGTATATTTGTTCCAGTTTAACAGATATTTATTATCAATTTGTCTACTTAAGTTTTTAAGGAAATTAACATGAAACCCTATCAAAATAATTCTTTCTCTATCCTGGGGTACACCGTATTCTATAGCGTTAATTAAACGTTCTACTAATATATAACCTGATTGTCGTAATTGACATTTAAGGGACTCAAAAAACAAGCGATGTTTTTTTGTTTTCCATAATCCTTTAACGTTCTCAAATAAGAAAAAATCAGGTTTTTGTTGACAGATTAACTCAATATAAGAAGCTGAAAGCTTCCCATTATTTCCTTCCTGTCCTCGATTTTTTCCACCAACTGAGAAATCAGGACAAGGAGGACCCCCTATAAATCCAACGATATCATTAGAATTACGGCAATCCCGTATTAATTCACTTAATTCCAAGGCTTGTTGACCTTCAGTGAGTTTATTTACATCTGCTTTTTCTCCTGTGTGATGTCCATATTCTGGTATTGGTAAATTAAGGCATTGTCTGGCGTAGCTGTAAGCATACATAAATGGAGAGAAAATTTCATTAACATAAACTATATTGAAGCCATTTAGCTCAAAACCTAGATCGAGAAAACCTGCACCAGCAAAAAAAGAAAAGACAATAGGGCGTTTATTCATGAAATAACTTGACTGTATGTGTTCATTTGAAAAAATAACAGAAAAAAGTAAACTACAGCAATTGAAAAGCATTAATATTTTTTCAATGACTATTGCGAGCATAAATTGTATTAATGAGCTATTTTTTGAAAAAGTTGTTAGTACAACACTACGAGCGCATAAAATTACTTAGTAAGTGGCTCAAAGGGTGTAGATTTCCCTCCCAACGCTTCAACAATAGTGCGCGTATTTGCCACGATCATTTTGATATAAGAATCGCCATCGCTACCCGGCGCACCAATAGAATCAGAATACAGACTTCTCGGTGCTAATTTTGCTCCAGATTCTTGCGCTACAGTTTGAATCAACGCTGGGTTAATTGTAGTTTCCGCAAAAATCGCTGGAACTCCTGTATTTCTAATTGAATCAGCTAATTTTCTTACCGTTTGAGCGCTCGGTTGCTCCTCGGTACTAATGCCGATTAAAGTCCCAAAAACTTCTAAACCGTATGCTTTAGAATAGTACTGAAAAGCATCGTGAGTAGTTACCAAACGGCGCTTATTTGCTGGGATAGTCTGAACTTGCGATCGCGTCCAAGTATGCAACTGCTGTAATTGCTCAATAAACTCCGCCGCATTTTGGGTAAATTCTGCTTTGTCTTCCGGCGACAATTCTATCAATGTATCGCGAATACTATTTACCATTGCGATCGCATTTTCTACATTTCCCCACACGTGAGGATCGGGTACAGTTTTCCCAGCTTTCTCTAACTGCAAGGGTTTTACTACTTCTCCTACAGGCAATTTACGCGCTTTTACACCGGAGGCATTCATCATTTTAATTAACCCCGGCTCCAAGTTGTAACCGTTATAGATAATTAAATCTGCTTTTTCAAACGCAATACTATCTTTTGGTACGGGTTCGTAAACGTGGGGATCGGCTCCTGGTTGCAAAATTCCCGTCAATTCAATTTCATCGCCGCCTACTTTTTGCGTCCAATCGTTAATTACTGTGCTAGTTGTAACCACATTTGGCTTACCATCGCTGCTAGAATTAGTGCCGCCCTGCTGCGTACCGCAAGCACTCAAATACAGTCCCAATAGTATTCCAACAACTTTTGGCAAGTTAGATTTTATGTCTTGAGACTGAGAACTTGCTTTCATAGTATTGATACATTAGTTTTCATATTCTTTTCATTTTTAGAATATACTGTTTTCATATTTCTTTCATTATTATGATAATTAGTAAAAAAAATGCAAACTCTGAATCAGCATAAATATAGACAGCTACCTATGAATAGCGAATCAATTACGGTTAGTGACTTGAACGTACAATACCGTAGCGTTCAGGCATTGCAAGATGTGAATTTGGTAGTAAATCCAGGACGATTAACAGGGATTATTGGCCCCAATGGCGCAGGTAAAAGCACGTTATTGAAGGCAATGCTGGGCTTAACGGCGGTAAATAGCGGCATTGTCCGGTACAAAGGTAGTCCATTAATAAATCAGTTACAACAAGTAGCTTACGTTCCCCAGCGATCGCAAATAGATTGGAGTTACCCCGCAACGGTGTCTGACGTGGTGATGATGGGGCGTGTGAGAAAGGCTGGTTGGTTTCGACGTTTTACAAGTGTCAGCCGCCAAGTAGCTGCCGCCGCCCTCGATCGCGTAGGAATGAGTGAATATCGCGATAGATCGATTGGGCAATTGTCTGGGGGACAACAACAGCGTGTATTTATTGCCCGTGCGTTGGCGGAAGAAGCAGAAATATTTTGCTTTGACGAACCTTTAGCGGGAATTGATAAAAAAACTGAAGCAGTAATTTTTGATATCTTCCACGAATTAGCAGATGCTGGCAAAATTGTCTTAGTCGTCAATCACGACTTGGGCGAAGCAATTACCCATTTTGATGACTTAATTTTGTTGAATACCCAATTAATTGCTAGTGGTAATCGAGCGACGGTATTGCAGCCCGAAAATATGAGTCGCGCCTACCGAGGACAAGTAATGTTTTTCACCGGGGAAGCGGCTTAATGCTAGAGGCGTTGATTGAACCATTGCAATACGGTTTTATGCAGCGATCGCTCTTTATTGCGGTTTTAGTGGGGATTATCTGCGCTGTTGTCGGTAGTTACCTAATGGTGCAACGATTGGCGTTGCTGGGAGATGCGATTAGTCATTCCGTATTACCAGGACTTGCGATCGCGTTTATTGTGGGCGCTGATATCTTTCTAGGGGCATTTATTGCTGGGGTTCTCAGTACAGTAGTAATTACCATTATCCGAACGCGATCGCCGATTAAAGAAGATGCAGCAATGGGTATTGTGTTTTCAGCATTTTTTGCCTTGGGCATTACTTTAATTACAATTATTCAAAAAGATAACAAAATTGACCTCAATCATTTCTTATTTGGGAATATTTTAGGAGTTACAGCGCAAGAAGTCAGGAATACAGCGATTATTTCGGTGGTAGTAATTACTGTAGTTATGCTGCTGTACAAAGAATTATTATTTTACACCTTCGACCCCTTGGGCGCTCAGGCGGCGGGTTTGCCTGTAAATTTGCTCAACTTTGGCTTGATGGTGCTGATTGCGCTAACCATTGTCGCTAGTCTTAAAGCTGTAGGTGTAATTCTAGTTTTAGCATTACTAATTACCCCCGGTGCAACAGCTTATTTGCTAGTAAAACAACTCAATCAAATGATGATTTTAGGAGCAGGGATTGGGGTTGTAGCGAGTATTAGCGGAATGTATATTAGCTACTTTTTTAACTTGCCTTCAGGCCCGGCGATTGTTTTAGTGACATCGGGCTTTTTTACTTTGGCACTGTTATTTAGTCCCAGCCAAGGCATTCTTACCTATCCGCAAGCTACTACGGCGATGCCTTTGTGGAGAGAAGTAAAAAGTATTTTGCGTTTGAAATAGAGCGTTAACGCGATCGCACTTGCTGAATAATTTGTTCTACTTGTTGCATCTCAACAGGTTTATTTTGTGATGCGTACAGTTTTTTTGCTCTTTGTAATGAGGCGAGAGCTTCTGGTAATCTGCCTTGACTCCAAAACGCTACACCTAAGTTTTGATGGGAGGTTGGCTCACTAGGATCAATTTGAACTGCTAGATTAAATACTGTAATTGCCTCAATAAAATTGCCTTGACTACCCAAAGCAATGCCTAAATTATTGTAGATATTCTTCATTTTGGGGATTAATTGCCAAGGCTTGCTTAAAAGCGGCGGTGGCTTCAACAAATTGATTTTGACGGATCAAAGCCAACCTTAAATTATTGTGAGCATTTTCAAAAGTAGGATAAATTTTGATAGCTTGGTTGAAGAGTGCGATCGCGCTCTTAAATTTACCTTGTTCGGCTAGTGTCACACCACCCTCGTTATAAGCTTGTGCCTCTTGAATTTTTTTAGTTTCAGGTTGAGAAGCTTGGTTCGCTACCAGCACAGGCTCATAAGCAAAAATTGGTTGAGCTAGTATAACCACCGTGCTAGTTATACTTAATATTACTGCCAGCCTAGTACATACAGTATTTTTTCTCATAAGAATTTAGATAATAAATTAGCTGCAATTACAAGTATTGTAGGCAATTTGCCTTCATTGTCGGAGCGCTCCTATAGCTACATTGCCCTAAGCCAGAAATACGTAATTAGATCGCACTAATTGCAGTCGAGTTTAAATAAAAAAGCCTAGCGCTTGCAAACGCTAGGCTTTTTTAAACTAGATTATGACTTAAAACTTATTCGTCATCATCTTCAAAGTCATCGTCGTCATCTTCTTCCTCTTCGTCATCATCTACTAGATCGTCTATTTCATCATCAACCAGTTCCTCCTCATCAGGAGTAACCGGAGTGCGCTCGAAGTTAAAACCTTCTCCCAACCCGCTTTCAAAGCTGTAAGCGCGAGCAGTGCGATCATCTAGAACTACATCTAAAGGATCGTCACTCTCCTCAAGCACACCAATAGAATCTATTGTCGGATCTTCAGAAACCGCAATTGGCTCCTCATAAGCATTGAATCCCGTACCCGCAGGAATTAAGCGCCCAATAATCACGTTTTCCTTCAAACCACGCAGCCAGTCAGATTTACCCTCAATAGCTGCTTCTGTCAGTACCCTTGTAGTTTCTTGGAAAGATGCAGCAGAAATAAAACTATCAGTATTGAGCGAAGCTTTAGTAATACCCAACAACATCGGCGTGTACTGAGCTAACGCGCCGCCCGTAATACTCATTGCTACATTCACTTGCTCGATTTGGCGTAGCTCGATCAACTCCCCAGGTAAAATTGTTGTGTCTCCACCATCATCTACCCGCACCTTGGAAGTCATCTGCCGGACAATAGTCTCAATATGCTTATCGGAAATATCAATTCCTTGAGATTGATAAACCAACTGCACTTCATTTACCAAGAAGTTTTGCACTTTTTGCAATGCTTCGGTAGATGCGGCAGAACCTTTTTGGAGGGAATAGTAATTAAAGAACACCTCCAAAATTTCGTGAGGATTAGCCGGACCATCGGTTAACTGAATTCCTACATCTACTAACGATCCATCAGAGACTACAGGATTTTGTCCAGGACCTAGAGGATAATCGGTGATTGTGCCGTTATCTTCAATTACCTTAATGGCAATGGTTTCGTCTTCTACCCTGGTTAATTCTACAGTTCCCGGTCTAATCGCTAGAATACAAGCTTCTTTTGGCTTCCGTGCCTCCAATAGCTCCTCAATTCTAGGCAATCCCTGGATAATATCCCCGGTTTTAGTTCGTTCAAACACTAGCAATACTAAGTTGTCACCCCGTTGAACTAATCCCCCATCTTCTACCTGCAACATTGCTCCAGGACTCACCCGGTAAGGACGAGCGATGCGGAGAGTGACTTTATAAGAACTCGTAGACAGTTGATTATTCGCTTGGGCAGTTTCTTGTTTGCCTTGGCCAGTAATTTCGATTACTTGAGCAGATTCTTCTGTAAATACACCAGGAGCAATTTCGCTACCTGCTACTAGCAAGCTACCCACTTTAACGCGGGGCTTTTCGTTTGTGACGACAGTAAAACAATCATTTTCTCTTAAAATCAATATTCGGCGAATTGCTTCTGTACCTTCTCTAACTCCACGCACGATCCCAGTTTCTTTACACAAAACTTCAGTCCGGGCGACAACAGCTTTCGGGGGAATTTGTTGCCCTTCAACTACATTAAATCGAGTATTGGTACTGCCTTGAGTAACATCGGCGGGAATATCTTTGCGAATAATTAATGATTCTAAAATCACTAATTGCAAGCGTTTGAGTTCTGGATTCTCTGGATCTGAAATTAACTCAATATCTGCCACCATTGGCGAACCACCAGTATATTCAGCAGAGTGCATTTGATCCATTTCTAGCACTAGCTGAGTCCGTAGTAGTTCGACTCCCTCTACTGATTTCACGCGCTCGGAATCTTTGTAGGGCAAGCGACCAACTGCCCGTAGTTCAATCGAGCGCCCCTCACCAGTACTTGATTTTGTACTTGGGACAGAGGGCGAATCAGGTACGGTAAATTCAGTTACTGGGCGTAGTAATAAAGCTGGACCGTTAGACGATGACTCTACATATTCGATGTAGCGCAACTCTGAAGCAATGTAGCCTGGAATCAACTCTTCTCCAGGTTGAGTAAAGGTGCCATCGCGGTTTAGCATTGATTCTGGGTCATCTAGCATCAACAATTCACCAGGCTTGATTACCAGTTCGCGCAGAATGTCATTTTTCTGGGTTACTTCAACTACGCCGTTAGTTTCGCAGAAAATATCTTTAACAACTTCTGTACCCGCTTCTACATATTGAGCATCTTCAACTAGCAATAAAGAAATATCTTTATTAACTTCGTGAGTTTCTTCGGGAATCCAGAGAATTGTTCCGCCCTTGACCACTTCGTAGCCTTGTTTGCCTTTACCTTTTTTGGCAACTTCTACCCCGGCATATTTAATTAATCCACCTGTATTGGTGCGGTATTCCTCCGAGATAAGTTCTGCTACTACTTGACCAGATTGAACTTTTGTTCCTGGGGTTGCTAGTAACGAAAACATTGCTCCATGACTGGTTTCAATAATGTAGTGATCGCCTTGACGGGAAGATTGTTCTACGCGCACGGTGGCAGCATCTAGAACTACTGAAGCTGTAATAATTTCAATTTCACGAGCGCTATGACCAGAATCAGGAGTTTCGGCGGCAGATCGAACTATACCGCCATGAATTGTGTTGATTTTTGTTTCAGCAACTACGCTACCAGCTTCAACGCGATCGCCATTAACTACACTTGGTTCTGCCCCTGGTGGTAAGTTATAAACTTCTCCCGACAAAATCCAAATTAAGCCGCCTCTTGTGGCGGTAGTTGTAGTATTACCTTGTCTATCAGTTTTTTCTTCGGGAACTAGATCAGCGAACTTGACTTCTCCAGCTAAATCTGAGGAAACATCTTTAGTTGCTTTCTCTGTATGGGCGCGGTTTGTTCGGCTACCGATAGCGACTTCTGCTAATAATTGATCGGCTTTTACTTGCTGACCGTCCACAATATAGATAGTCGAACCTTGAGTAACGGGAATAGTAATGGATTTTGCCCCACCTACCTCCAACATTAGATCGCCATTAGCTTCTACAAATAAAGCATCTTCGCCGTGACGAGTTCTAAACGGTCTTGTTTGCAGCTTTTTGGGAATGCGAATAGTTCCTTCCACCTCGCTACGAACTTGACGCGCTACTTCGCCTGTAAATACGCCTCCAGTGTGGAAGGTCCGCATAGTTAGCTGGGTTCCCGGTTCACCGATACTTTGGGCAGCAATAATTCCGACAGCTTCACCCAAATCTACTAACTTGGCATGAGCCAGACTCCAGCCGTAGCAATACTGGCACACCGATCGCGCTGCTTCACAGGTAAGAGGACTGCGTACCATAACTTCTTCTACGCCAGCTTTTTGAATTGCGATCGCGGTATCGTCGCACATCGGCTGATTTTTAGGAAAAATTATTTCTTTTGTTTTTGGGTGAATTACATCATCTAAGGCTACTCGTCCGAGCAAGCGCGAACTTAAAGGAATCATCACGCGACCATTTTCAACCATCGGACGCACCATAATTCCTCGTGTTGTGCCGCAGTCTACTTCTCGCACAATTACATCTTGAGACACGTCTACCAAACGGCGAGTCAAATAACCAGAATCTGCCGTTCTTAAAGCTGTATCTACAAGTCCTTTTCTCGCTCCGTAGGAAGAAATAATGTACTCAGTTACCGTTAAACCTTCCCTAAAATTTGTTTTAATCGGTTGGTCAATGATTTCACCTTGGGGATCAGCCATCAACCCGCGCATTCCTACTAGCTGGCGGACTTGAGAGATATTTCCTCTCGCCCCGGAAAATGCCATCATATATACCGAGTTAAGGGGATCAGTGGCTTTAAAATGCTCTACCACCTCATCTTTGAGCGTTTCTGAGGTACTATTCCAAGTATCAATTACCTTTTGGAAGCGTTCTACTTCGGTAATTTCGCCACGCGTGTAGCGTTCTTCTGTCGCCAAAATTTCGGTTTCCGCCGCTTCCAGGAGCAGTTTTTTTGTCGGAGGAACCTTCAAGTCGTCAACACTAATTGATACTCCAGCAACCGTCGCATAGCGAAAGCCCAAATCTTTTAATCGGTCAGCGATCGCGGCGGTTTTAGCAGTGCCATAGTGAGTAAACGCCCAGGCAATCAACTTTTTGAGTTGACCTTTATCTACCACGCGATTGCGGAAAATCATTTCTTTGCCGTCTGCCATCTTTGCCATCCCTTATTTAGTCAATTAGCGGATTGTCGTCCTTAACTGCAAGCAGCTTTACTGCAATACTTCCTGAATAGTTTTGTTGTAGATAATTCTGCCTGGAGTAGTGCGAACAAACTGAGAAATTATCTTACCGTCCGCATCTTCGCGACGGCGCAAATTATTATTTGTAACTACCCGCGTCCCATCACTAAACTTTTCTATTTTCTGCGCGCCGTCATCTTCGGAGTCTACTAAGCCATCAAAGCGCACCCAGACTTTGGCATGGATATTTACTTGCTTTTGTTCGTAAGCCATGATTGCGTCATCTAGGGAAGCAAAATAGCGATCGCCCCCGTCATTACTATTCGGATTTTCCGCCGTTAAGTAATAGCAACCCAACACCATATCTTGACTTGGGGTAACAATCGGTCTTCCAGTGGCAGGGGACAAAATATTATTAGAAGCCAACATCAGTAACCTTGCCTCAGCTTGGCTTTCCAGGGACAAGGGAATATGTACGGCCATTTGGTCGCCGTCAAAGTCGGCGTTAAAAGCTGGACAAACCAGTGGGTGCAACTGAATCGCCCGACCTTCTACCAAAATTGGCTCAAAGGCTTGAATCCCTAATCTATGTAATGTCGGAGCGCGGTTTAGTAATACGGGATGTCCTTCAATTACTTCTTCAAGAACACTCCACACGCTAGGATCGCCGCGAGAAATCAACTTTTTAGCAGCTTTAATGTTATTGACTACATTGCTCCGAATTAGCCGATGAATTACAAAGGGTTGAAATAGCTCAATTGCCATTTCTCTGGGCAAACCGCATTGATGAATTTTCAGCTTTGGTCCCACGACAATTACTGATCGCCCAGAATAATCTACTCGTTTTCCCAGCAAGTTTTGCCGGAAACGACCTTGTTTGCCTTCAATAATGTCTGATAGAGACTTCAAGGGACGGTTATTTGCACCTACTACCGTCCGTCCGCGCCGACCGTTGTCAATTAAAGCATCTACAGCTTCTTGCAACATTCGTTTTTCGTTGCGGACGATAATTTCTGGAGCTAATATTTCTTGGAGTCTTGCTAAACGATTATTTCGGTTGATAACTCGGCGATAGAGGTCGTTCAAGTCGCTGGTGGCAAAACGTCCACCATCCAACTGCACCATTGGGCGCAGGTCTGGCGGTATAACCGGAATTACCTTCAGTACCATCGACTCTGGCAAAGAACCTGTAGCCACAAAGTTGTCAATTACCCGCAGACGCTTAATTAATTTGGCGCGTTTTTGCCCTTTAGCATTAGCAATTTCTTCGCGTAAGTTTTCTGCTTCTGTTTCTAGTTTGATGTCAGATAGTAGCCGCGCCAATGCTTCTGCGCCTATGCCTACTTCTACCCCACTTAGCTCAGATTCTTCGCTATAAAGCTGGTCTTCTATTTCTAACCACTGATCTTCACTAAGTAGTTGCTTGTAAGTAAGAGTCTCAGCATTACCTGGTGCTAACACTACATAGGCATTGAAGTAAACAATTTGCTCCACATCCCGCAGAGGCATATCTAGCAAAATAGCAATGTAGCTAGGTATGCCTTTGAGATACCAAACATGAGCTACGGGCGCGGCGAGTTTTATATAGCCCATACGATGGCGGCGGACACGCGCTTCCGTTACTTCTACGCCACAGCGTTCGCAGACAATACCGCGATGTCTGACTCTTTTATACTTCCCGCAATGGCATTCCCAGTCTTTAGCAGGTCCAAAAATCCGTTCGCAAAATAAGCCATCCATTTCTGGCTTGAGGGTGCGGTAATTAATAGTTTCTGGCTTCGTTACTTCCCCTACCACTTGACCATTGGGTAGGGTTCGTTCTCCCCACTGCCTAATTCTTTCTGGGGAGGCAATGCCAATTTTTACATAATCAAACTGTGTAACTTGTGGGGTTCTCATAAGTTAAATAAAGATGAGGATGGGGAATAGATCGCGCTTTCAACCAGGAGGAGGCAGAAGTAAAAAAATCTAATATTTTTCTGACTTCTGCCTTTTGGCTATACTTCTTCTTCGAGTGCTTCGCGGCTAAGAGATTCGTAAGTGGGACGATTGGGAGTACGACGACCTCCAGTATCTGCCATCAAATCAATCTCCACATCTAGAGAACTGCCATCAGACTGAAGCTCTACTTTGTGTACGGCAATATCTAGACCCAGTGATTGCAATTCTCGCATCAGCACTTTAAACGACTCTGGCGTACCTGGGCGCGGAATTGCTTTACCTTTAACGATCGCATTTAAAGCTTCATTGCGTCCCTGCATATCGTCAGATTTTACAGTCAGCAACTCTTGCAAGGTGTATGCCGCACCAAATGCTTCTAGCGCCCACACTTCCATTTCTCCAAACCTCTGACCGCCTTGTTGCGCTTTCCCGCCTAGGGGCTGCTGCGTAACTAAGGAGTAAGGACCTGTAGAACGGGCATGAATTTTATCATCGACTAAATGCACCAGCTTCAGCATATAAGCTATACCCACCGTTACAGGGCGATCGAAGGGTTCTCCCGTCCGACCGTCGTATAACTGAATTTTTCCTGGTGCTTCAGGGTTAAATAACCAATCTTTCCCAGTTTCTTCTCGTGCTTCAGCTAATTTCCCATGCACAATTGTCCGCGATGATTCTTCGCCGTACATTTCATCAAAGGGAGTAATCTTAAATCGCAGCCCTAGATTTTCTCCCGCCCAACCTAGTAAGCATTCAAATACCTGACCTACGTTCATCCTTGAGGGAACCCCCAAAGGATTGAGAACGATGTCTACAGGCGTACCATCGGGCAAGTAAGGCATATCTTCTACAGGCAAAATCCGGGAAATAATCCCTTTATTGCCGTGTCGTCCTGCCATTTTGTCGCCGACTTGAATTTTGCGCTTTTGAGCCACATACACCCGGACTACCATGTTAGCGCCAGGGGGCAACTCATCACCTTGTTCGCGAGTAAACACGCGCACATCTACTACTCGTCCTTTTTCACCATTGGGTACACGCAGAGAGTTGTCGCGGACATCCCTCGCTTTTTCACCAAAGATTGCCCGCAAAAGTTTTTCTTCGGGTGGTTGATCCGATTCTCCTTTGGGGGTAACTTTTCCAACTAATATGTCGCCCGAATCTACCCAAGCTCCAATCCCAATAATTCCTTGCTCGTCGAGTTGGCGCAAAGCATCCTCACCGACGTTGGGGATTTCTCTAGTGATTTCCTCTGGCCCTAGCTTGGTTTGTCTTGCCTCAATTTCGTATTTTTCAACGTGGATTGAAGTATAGGTATCTTGTTGAACGAGTTTTTCGCAAATTAAAATCGCATCTTCGTAGTTGTAACCTTCCCAGGGCATATAAGCCACCGTGATATTTTGCCCCAGAGCTAGTTCCCCGCCTTCGGTGGAGGAACCATCTGCTAGGACTTGTCCAGCAACTACGCGATCGCCATATCTAACTAAAGGTCGTTGATTTAAGCAAGTATCTTGGTTGGAGCGCTGATATTTAGAAATTGGATACTCAATTTCCTGAGCGGTCGCAGTAGTTTGAGAGTCTCCAGCAATCTCTTTACTTTTTACTCGGACGCGAATTTTGGTTGCATCTACATAAGCGATTTCACCATCAGTACGGCTAACTATCACCATGCCAGAGTCTCGCGCTGCTTGCGCTTCTAACCCCGTGCCTACCAAAGGACGCTCTGGCTTAAGTAGAGGTACGGCTTGCCGTTGCATATTCGATCCCATCAGCGCCCGGTTGGCATCGTCATGCTCTAAAAATGGAATTAAGCTTGTTGCTACCGAGACAATTTGTACGGGAGATACTGCCACATAGTCCACTTGGTCGGGGGTGGTGCTGGCAAATTCCTGACGATAACGGACTGTTACTTTCTTGCCAAGAATATAACCATTTTCATCTATAGGAATGTCTCCTGGTGCTACGCGCAGGTCATCTTCTTCATCCGCCGTCATGTATACTGGCGGTTTGTCGAACTGGATGTAACCTTTTTCTACAGGTCTAAACGGTGTTTCTAAAAAGCCATACTGATTAACTTTGGCATGAGTTGCCAAAGAGCCAATTAGTCCAGCATTTGGTCCTTCTGGCGTTTCTACAGGACAAATTCTTCCGTAGTGAGATGGATGAATGTCTCTAACTGCAAAACCAGCGCGTTCGCGGGTCAATCCTCCAGGTCCAAGCGCCGACAAGCGGCGTTTGTGAGTAAGTTCAGCTAAGGGATTAGTTTGATCCATAAACTGACTTAATTGGCTAGAGCCGAAGAATTCTTTAATTGCCGCTACTAGAGGTTTCGGGTTGACTAAGGAGGCTGGAGTTAAGGTGTCGGGGTCAGATACGGTCATGCGTTCCCGGATGATCCGCTCTAAGCGATTTAAGCCGACTCTGACTTGGTTTTGCAACAATTCGCCTACACTTCTGACCCGCCGATTGCCCAAGTGGTCAATGTCATCGATGCTACCCATGTCAAACTCTAAGTTGATCAAGTAGTCAACGGCTGCCAAAATATCAATTGGTGTTAGCACTCTCGTAGTATCGGGAATAGAAAGCCGCAGTTTTTTATTAATTTTGTAGCGTCCTACCCGACCTAAATCGTAACGCTTGGGGTCAAAAAAGCGAGACTCTAATAGCTGATTACCACCAGAAACCGTTGGAGGTTCACCCGGCCGCAATTTGCGATACAACTCCATCAGGGCATCATCTTCGCTAAATTGCCCTTCTTTTTCAATTGTCTTTTGAAAGTACTCTGGATGACGCAGAGAATCAAAAATCTCGTTGTCTGATAATCCTAAAGCTTTTAACAGCACTTGTGCCGACAATTTGCGGGTTTTATCAATTCTTACCCAGACTAAACCGTTGCGGTCGGTTTCAAATTTTAGCCATGCTCCCCGATTGGGAATTAAGCTAGCGGAGTAAGTCCGGCGACCATTTTTATCAACTTCGGATTTGTAATATACTCCGGGACTTCGTACAATTTGGTTGACTATTACCCGCTCGGCTCCATTAATAATAAACGTGCCGCGATCAGTCATGAGTGGCAAATCGCCAACAAATACTTCTTGCTCTTTAATTTCCCCAGTTTCTTTATTAATCAACCGGGTTGGTACGTACATTTGGACTGCGTAGCTACTATCTCGCCGTTTCGCTTCGTCTACGTCGTACTTTGGCTGCTTAAGCTTATAATTTTGACCTAAAAAGTGTAATTCCAATTTACCCGTGTAGTCAGTAATCGGTGAGAAGCTATTAAGTTCTTCAATTAGTCCTTCTTCTAAAAACCAACGGAAGCTTGAACGCTGAATGTCAATTAAGTCGGGTAGCAAAAAGGCAGGTTCAATGTAGTTTTCGGTTGTCATGCTTCTTTATACTTATTGCTGCTGGTATTTACTTTAGCGGGCGGAAATTCTTTTCTACTTTCTGTCACTCTTTAACAGGTAAGCAGTCCTTGTTAACCAAAAACTTTTTTACTTTTCAGTTTTCTTAAATTGACTTAGGGCAAACTTTGACGATCTATACATTAGGCAATGATTCATAGTATTGTCGTTCTAGGAGGTTAACTATTACAGCATGGGTTTTAAGTGCGATCGCCTACTCAAGTTTTGTCCGCTTACTTTTCAGTGCCACTGCTTTTGCTACCTTATTGCTAATAGTTTTTGTGCTTGCATCCCTTTCTTGGAAAGCTTTAAGGGAATAGATTTGGTGCTTGGGAAAATTTCCTAACAAAAATTTGGTTCAATTGCTTATCCCTTAACTATTATGACTTTTTTCTCTCTATTCGTTGCTTTAACCTTAAACTGAGAGATTAAACAGTTTGCAGGCATTAGCTGTAGTTGCTTGAGCAATTTCTTCGACCGTCACGCCGCGCAGTTGAGCTACAGCTTGAGCTACGTGCAGAACGAAGGCTGGTTCGTTACGTTTTACTCCTCTTTTGGGAACCGGAGCCAAAAAAGGACAATCTGTTTCAATCAATAGGCGATCTTTGCTGACAATTTGAGCGCTTTGATGGATCTGTTGGGCATTTTTAAAAGTAACAGTACCGCTAAAACTAATATAAAAACCCATGTCTAAAAACCATTGGGTTTCTTCTAGTGTTCCTCCCCAGCAGTGCATTACACCCCGGATTTGGTTGTGGTTGTTTGCTTGAAAGTAGTGCAAAATCTGTTTTAGTTGAATGGCAGCGTCGCGACAGTGGATAATTACAGGTAGGTTTAATTGTGCCGCAATTTCTAGTTGAGACTCCAAAACTAGACGCTGTTGAGCTTGATTATCTGCCTTATAAAAATCTAATCCCGTTTCCCCGATCGCTACTACTTTAACGTCAGAACTAGCTAACGCTAATATTTCTCCAGCCATTTCTGCCGTCCACTTGTCTGCATCTAAGGGATGTAAACCTACAGCAAAGCTGATTTCAGGGTAAGTTTTAGCTAACTGCTGAATACCAGCAAATTCTCTTGGCTCAACACAAGAGTGGACGAGTTTCACGACCCCATTTTCTTGCCAACGCGATCGCACTACTTCTAAATCTGGCGCGAATACATCAAAATTCAGATGAACGTGAGAGTCTATTAGCTGCATAGTTTTTCTTAAATCGTTAGTCTTTAGCTGCTAAGGCATAAGCATAACTATTGCTAAATCGTTTTAAAAGTGCGCTACTGAGCGCTGACGCTGGCTTCTTTTATTTTCAAGCCGTTGGCAAGGTTTGATTTTTTCCTAGCTCCATTATTTCGATGTAGCACTTTACATTTGACAGCCTTATCGATTTTACTAAATGCCGCCGACATATGCTTTTCTACTTCTTGCTTTGCTTCTGGGGTAGGATTAGCTGCGTAGCTATCTACGGCGGTGAAATACTTCTTCATCAGAGTTTTGACGGCTGACTTATAAGCCTTATTACGCAAACGGTTTCTTTCAGCGACTTGAATGCGCTTGATAGCAGACTTGATATTTGCCACAATTAATTCAGGGAAAACTACTGTTATATAGACAAAATACTAGATGTACTAATATAGCACTGATATTGCAACAATTGGCATGGAAAAGAAAAATCCGCGTTAAGCTATGTATAAGTAGTGAGTATCAGTCAACTTGACCCGCCCTAGCGGCGAATAATGGCAAGGAAGCAATACTCGCAATGACTAGCACTAACTCAAAAATTGATTGTATTGCGAACTTCATGCTGCGAATTATTACTCAGCAAGCCGAGGTACAAGCAGAACTACAAAGGATCTGCGATCGCACCCAGGATGACCAGGTGCAACATAAAGAAGCGACAGTACGAGAAGTGCTTCAGGCAGTAAAGCGCCAAGGAGACAAAGCCGTACTGCACTATACCGCAGAATTTGACAACCAAGAACTCCTAGTAGAAGATTTGCGGGTCAGTGGCTCGGAACTCGATGCTGCTTATCAGCAAGTATCGAAAGAATTACTAAGTGCTATTCGTCTAGCTTGTCAAAACATCGAAGCATTCCATCGCCAGCGCGTTCCCAAGTCGTGGGTACAGTTTGAGGAACTAGATGTAGTGCTGGGCAAGCGTTACACTCCCGTAGATCGAGCGGGCTTGTATGTTCCTGGCGGTAGAGCCGCTTATCCTAGTACCGTACTAATGAATGCGATTCCAGCTAAAGTAGCAGGCGTACCTAGACGAGTGATAGTAACACCTCCAGGAATGGGAAAAGCTATTAACCCCGCCGTGTTAGTAGCAGCGCAAGAAGCGGGAGTAGAGGAAATTTATCGCGTCGGTGGAGCGCAAGCGATCGCGGCTTTAGCCTACGGAACTGAAACAATCCCCAAAGTAAATGTAATTACAGGTCCTGGCAACATTTACGTCACCTTAGCTAAAAAGTTGGTTTATGGAACCGTAGGTATAGACTCTTTAGCTGGACCATCGGAAGTGCTAATTATTGCCGATACTGGAGCTAATCCCGAACACTTAGCCGCCGACTTATTAGCCCAAGCAGAACACGATCCGATGGCTGCGGCGATCTTATTAACAACCGATAGTAAAATCGCTCTCAACGTCCAAACAGCCGTCGAAAGGCAGCTATTAGACCACCCACGCCGGACACTAACTGAAAAAGCGATCGCTCATTATGGATTAATTGCGGTTGTAGAGTCTCTGGAGGTTGCTGTCCAACTATCTAACGAATTTGCCCCAGAACACTTAGAGCTTGAAGTAGCAGATCCTTGGGAATTAATGCCAAATATTCGGCACGCAGGCGCAATTTTCCTTGGTTACTCTACCCCAGAAGCTGTAGGAGACTATTTAGCAGGACCCAACCATACCTTACCGACATCTGGCGCTGCCCGTTATGCTTCAGCTTTGGGGGTAGAAACTTTCCTCAAGCACTCTAGTATCATTCAGTATTCCCCGGCGGCGTTGCAGCGAGTAGCTGGAGCAATTGACTTACTAGCAAATGCCGAAGGTTTAGTCTCCCACGCGCAATCTGTAAAGCTGCGGGTAGAAGACAATGAGGCTAAAGACTGGCAATGATAGCAATAGTTGCTAGTATCAACGTTTCTTAAGGAGACGAGCGCAGTGTTAAAAATAGTTGTGGTAGCTCTAGATAGCTCCGATCTTTCTACTCGTGTGATTGAGACAATTCAACAATTGCAATTATCTCAATCAGTCAAAATTATTCTTGCCCGTGTAATTCCGCCGTCCGAATCAGACTTAGAGATAGCTGCCGATCGTCCCCATCGCGATCTAGAGGCAAACCCTTATAAGCATATTGAAAAGCAATTGCAAGCTTATCAAGCTATCTTACCGTTTGAAAGTAAATTAGAAATTGTTACTGGAGATCCGGCAGAAGAAATTATTCGCCTCGCAAATATTTATCATGCTGATTTAATCGTACTTGGTAGTCGCGGCTTGACTGGTGTCGATCGGATATTACAAGGATCTGTTAGCAGTCAAGTTGTAGAAGATGCTTCTTGCTCGGTGCTAGTAGTTAAGCCTGTAGTTTGATTATTAGGATTGGAAAAATCGTTTAAAGGCGCGATCGCATCATTAACCGCTATATTTTTGGAGAGTAACTGGTTGAACGATGATGAAAAAAATCTTAGTTATAGCTGTAAGTTTAGTAATGTTTCTTGCTCCTAGTCGGGTTAATAGTCAACTGATACCCCAACCTTGGGTATCGGTAGGAGTCAAAGATAACGATCCTACCTTTGCACTAGGAGCAAGGGCTATAAATTGGGGAGTTGAGCTAGGGACGGGTGCCGATGGAGCTACTGGAGTGGACGTGCTGAAATTTATTCGCGTTCCCTTAGTTTCTCCCTACATAGGACTAGGGTTATACTCAGCAGACAAAGGTGTAGCGGTTTCTGGTGGCGTTCAAGTAGGTGCAACAGATAATGTCTTTGTTGGAGTTGGCTACAATACAGTTAGAGGTATCAATGGGCAAGTAGGAGTAAGGTTTTAATTCCTAATAGCAGCTTTTTGAGTTAAAAACTGACGTAAGTTTAACAAGGTCAAAGTTTGTCCAAGATTTAGCGGTAATAAAGATATGCCTTCAATCCGAGACTGTACCCAGCCTTCTCCCCAGTACCACTCGTGAAAGCCGTCAATTCCTTGACTAAGTACTAGGCGCAGACACTCCGGTGTAGCAATTTCTACTTGATGATGAATCGGAACAAATCCAGTCCAGTTAGTAAAAGTAAGTCCTGGGTGTAATTGTTCTGGCAGTCCTGGACTAAAGCGTTCAAACCATAGCCATTGTTGCAACTGCCTAGGGCGAAGCAAGCTATCTCGAATGTTATTAAATGAAGCTGCAACTTCTATTCGGAGTTGGCTTTGTTGAAAGGTACCCTGCATGGCTTTAGATTGTATTGTGGTGTCTTAAGTTGTACTTTCCAGTATGGCAGAAGTAAGTTCTCCTGCTCCTGCACATCCGCCCTGCTCTCCAATCTAGAATAAAGATGTAAAGAAATGTAAGGGTTTTCATGGCAGATCAATTAATTCGTGCCACCGCCGCCAATGGTGGAATTCGAGCAGTAGGTGTAATCACAACCCGCCTCACAGAAGAAGCTAGAGGACGGCACAAGCTTTCTTATGTTGCTACGGCTGCTTTAGGTCGTACCATGTCTGCCGGGCTATTACTTGCCTCTAATATGAAGCGCTCTGGCTCGCGAGTGAATATTCGGGTGAAAGGTAACGGACTATTGGGAGGAATCCTAGTAGACGCAGGTTTAGACGGCACAGTACGCGGCTATGCAGATAATCCTGAGGTGGAACTACCACCAACTAATAATGGCAAACTAGATGTCGGCGGCGCAGTCGGAAAAGAAGGGTACTTGTATGTAGTCCGCGATGTTGGCTATGGATACCCTTATGCTAGTACCGTTGAATTGGTGTCTGGAGAAATTGGCGAAGATGTGGCACATTACCTAGTTACCTCCGAACAAACTCCCTCCGCCCTAGTTGTCGGTGTGTTTGTCGGTGCAGAAGGCGTGACTGCTTCGGGAGGGATATTGATTCAAGTATTACCTAAAGCTGCTAGAGACGAAGCTTTAGTTGAGGTTTTAGAATCACGAGTAGCTTCACTTTCTGGCTTTACACCGCTATTGCAAGCAGGCTTAAGTTTACCGGAAATATTTGAGCAACTGCTGGGGGATATGGAATTAAACATATTACCCGAAACTCAGTTAGTGCGTTTTCACTGTGGTTGCTCTTTTGATCGCGTGTTAGGTGCTTTGAAAATGTTAGGAGAAGCAGAACTGCAAGATATGATTGAAAAAGATCGCGGCGCTGAAGCAACTTGTCACTTTTGTGGCGAAGTATATCAAGCAAGCAGTGATGAACTAGCTCAGTTGATTCTAGACTTGCGGGCAGAGTCTTAAGGGCAAAAGAAATCGCACTTTGGCGATCGCCTGAAACAGAAATTTGGTAAAGAATATAGCTTTTTAGGAAATGAAAAGGTAACATGACAACGAGCGTTAACAACTAGCTAAAGCCGAAGCTGCCACATTCAATAGCTAAATGTATAACTTTTACCTATAAACAACAAAGTTATTAGCCAGGCTAACTTAAAGGCTGCTGAATTAGTAAGACATTTTGGGTACAAGCAATGAGAGAGCCAGGAATTCCTGAAAATTGGTCTGTGGATAAATTTGCAAACAGAGGAGATCGTCCAGGATTACCAAATGCTGCAACTTCTTCCCATACTGGCTCTCAGTTGCCAAATAGTAGCACTCCAGATTCTGAACGGATGTTACCACAAACGCCATCAGTGGAATTGAAGTCGATCCCAATCGAGCGTGGAGGTATTGATAGTACATCACCACTACCACCAAATACTGCCCCTCCCCAAGGAAAGCTGCCAAAGTGGTCAAAAGCTTGGGTATTTTGGTGGGCAACAGCAGGTTTAATTAGCAGTGGAGTGGGGATAGTAGCAATTTCTATACTACTAAAATTACCTGCTGCCCCTAATTGTCCAGCGATTTTTTGGCCCCTGGCAACAGCAACAGTAAGACTGCACTGCGCGGACGTAGCTGCAAATAAGCAGACAGTAAAAGACTTACTAGAAGCGATTTCTTTAGTCCAAGCCTTGCCTAAAAGCCACCCATTGCGTGCAGAAATAAATAAATCTATCCAGCAATGGACGATGGATATTTTAGACATAAGCGATCGCACTTTTCAAGCTGGGAAATTACAAAATGCGATCGCCATAGCCAAAAAAATTCCCCGAAATGTCCCTAACTATCAAGTAGTAGAACAACGCATTGCTAGTTGGGAATCTATGTGGAGGAAAGCCGAGGATACTTATAAAGAAGCCGAGGCAGAGCTACCGAAAAGACGCTGGCATGAGGCGTTTATGGCTGCTGTGCGCTTATTGAATGTAGGAAACGATTATTGGGCAACTACTAAGTACGAAGAATTAAATCGGCTAATTGAGACAGCAAAAGAAGATGCGAGTAATTTTGATAAAGCTGCTGCTTTAGGAAGTCGAGGCGGTTTAAATAACATACTTACAGCCATTAAACTAGCACAAGCATTTGGGACAAGCAGTTACAGCTACAAAGATGCTCAAGCATTAATTCCTAAACTAGGACAGGAAATGTTTGATCTTGCCCAATCAGCCTTAGATAGAAAAGATGCTGATGAAGCGATCTCCATTGCTAACCAAATTCCTGCAAGTACCGATTTACAATTAAAGGCGAGAGATTTTGTCACGATCGCTGAAGCATGGCGTAGTGCCTGGTTAGATACGGTGCCAGGAATCGAAGGAGCGATTTCTATTGCTCAAAAAGTTAGTCAAGATCGCCCTTTATACGACAAAGCGCAAGAACTAATTAGTCGTTGGCAGCTAGAAATTGAAGATGTAGCCCATCTTCAACGAGCGCGAGAACTGGCAAAAGGCGGAACTATAGGTGACTTAACTGCCGCGATCGCTCAAGCAGAAGTTGTCCCTAATAATAATCCCCGTACTACCGAAGCTAGAAACGAAGTAAATCGCTGGCGAACAAAAGTAGAAACAATTGAAGACCGTCCTTATCTAAACCGCGCCGAAGAAGTAGCATTGATGGAAGATGTGGGTTCTTTGCAAGCGGCGATTAAGGAAGCAAGTCAAATTAGTAAGGGACGCGCTTTATACCTAGAAGCACGGCGTAAAATTAGTACATGGCGGCAGCAAATTGAGCAAATTGAGGATCGTCCCTTATTAGAGGAAGCCCGCAGCCTAGCTAGTAGAGGTGATTTACCTTCGGCAATCAGAACGGCTGGACAAATTGAAACTGGGCGATCGCTATCTCGTGAAGCGCGAACAGCAATCAATGACTGGGAAGGACAAATTAACGCGCGGGTTAATTGGCAACAAGCACGGCAAATAGCTTTACAAGGAACCCCAGAGTCGCTAGTAAAAGCAATTCGCGTCGCTAATCGACTGCCAAATAGCAGCCCCTTACGCTACGATGCAAATTTGGCGATCGCCGAGTGGAGTAATCAAATCTTGAGTATTGCTCAAGATCGAGGTCAGTCTGATATTCCGGGCGCGATTGAAGTCGCTAAACTTGTGCCGTTAGGTACAGAAGCTTATCCCGGCGCTCAAGACCAAATTGCTGCTTGGGAGCGATTTTTAAATCCACCAAAACCCGACGATGTAACTAATTAAGTAGACCTAGTGTTACTAGAAATTACTGCCCTACATTTAGGAACAGAGAGGCGCTGTTGCATAGCTTCAACTAGAGCTTCATAAGCCGCCCAATTTTCTTTAATTATAGTTTTTGCTTGCAACACACTAAAGCGCTGTTTTTGCTCTTGAGCGGCGGCAGAAAAACCTATTGGTGTAAGTACTAGGTAAAACTTATTCAAGTCGTCCGCCCCACCTTGGGAATTGTTATAAACCAAGTTTTCGGCAGCTATCCCTGCCATCCAAAGCGTACAATAGCGATCTAATAACTGGGCTTTTAAAGCTCCTTGTTGAAGCCCGGAGGCTAGTTCGTCATCCGCGAAACTCACCCCCCCAAGTCCAGGCTGCTTTTGTTTTAGGGCTTCCCAAGCACTGAGAGTATAGCCTGTAACCGGAATATCTAAAAAATGAGCAACTAAAAAATGTCCCGCTTCATGATGAAGAATGCGATCGCGATTTAGGGGCGAAGTCCATGCTAATAAGTCGCTAATTACCGCTCCTCCCTTGCCTTGCAAACTAAAACTATCAAGAGTTGCAAGTCCTAAAAGTATGAAAGTTGCGATCGCTGGAATCGTTGGCGATAAGTTAAATAAAGGCCCAGCTAAAGTCGAAAACGTAACTAGAAAAATAGAAATTGCAACTAAATTAAGAGTAGTTTGGCTCATAGAAAAGTAAGGGACGACATTTTTTATTATTGAGGGCGATCGCGATTCGTAAAACTTGCGTCCTAAAAAATTGGCATAGCCGAGCAATAGGTTCTTAAATTGATTGTAATTAATTTTAAATTGCTTCAAGAGTTCCAATTGCCCAGCAATTGCTAGGATCTAATCTGTTACCTAGCCTCGTCATCCATGAATCAACCTAAAGGATTAGTAGAAAACTCGTTGCCTAGAAATAGGCAATATGAAGACCTACCACTTGCCACTGCTCACGCTCACAAAGACGGACAAGCTGCTCACCCGCACGTCCACAGCGAAGAATCTTTACGCAGCATCATTAATCGGCTTTCGCGCCTAGAAGGGCATATTCGCGGGATTAAAACGATGGTGCAAGAAAGTCGCCCTTGTCCCGACGTGCTGGTGCAAATTGCCGCCGTCCGAGGCGCATTAGATCGAGTAGCGCGGTTGATTTTGGATGAACACCTAACCGAATGTATTGGTAGAGCCGCCCAAGCCGGAAATATTGAAGTAGAAATCAAAGAGTTAAAAGCTGCTTTAGATCGATTTCTACCCTAGAGGGAATTTTTGCCACTCAAAATTTGCCTCCGCTCGGCAGCTAGTCTTAAATTAATAATGCTAGAGTTGCAAGAAATTCACCTAATATCTAAGTGCGAGAATGGTGCAGAGGCAGAACGTGATTTCGATAGCTACCACTACAGCCTTGTGTGTGGTACTGGGCGGAGCAGCAGTATTAGCGATAAAGTCTAGCAATACATCCCTAGATAGTCCCAAGCAAGCACAAGTTATCTCAGCTAATCCAAAGTCGCAAGTTCTCCCCTTAGTAGCACTTTCAGCAAAAGAGCGGACTTTGCAACTAAACGCGATCGCCCAGTTACCCCAATCGATCGATCATAGTCGCGCCCGCTATCTCCTAGCAAGCGATTTAATCGCGCAAAAGCAAGGAGACAAAGCCCTTCTACTCCTAGAAAATTTAGAGCAGTATTATCCAGTTGTTGCCGCTCCTATAGCTCTCAAACGCGCCCAAGCTTACGACAACAAGGCACAATGGCAAGAATTTCTGAAAACCTATGCCGATAGCCCTCTAGCCACCGAAGCTTTATTTGCACTGGGTAAAACTGATAAACAATACTGGGAACAAGCGATCGCTAAGTTTCCTAGCCATCCTCGCAGCTTAGAAATCGCCCGTAATTTACTAAAGGAGAATCCCAACCGCTCCGATCTAATGTTGGTGTTAGTCAAAAACGCTAGTTCAGCAGATATTACTGTTGCCGATAAATTAGTCCAATCAGGAGCTAAACTAGCAGCCGCAGACTGGGAAGCGATTGCTACAGCTTATTGGGATAAAAAAAATTATGGTAAAGCCGCCGTAGCTTATAACAGGGCAACCCGTACTCCTCTAAACCTCTACCGTAAAGGGAGATCGCTGCAAGTAAGCGGTGAAAAACAAAGGGCGATCGCAACTTACAATCAATTAATCAGTTACTTTCCCACTGCTAAAGAAAGCGGTTTAGCTTTAACTCAACTAGCGGGGATGACGACACAAAAACAAAATGCGATCGCTTATTTAAATCGCGTAATTGGTGGTTTTCCTCAACAAGCAGGAGCCGCCTTAGCCGCAAAAGCAGCTATTTTAGATCAGCAAAATAAAAAAGCTGCTACCCAAGCGCGTAACGTGATGCTAAGTAAATATGGCGACTCGGAAGCGGCGGCAGAATATCGGTGGGAGGTAGCATTAGATAAAGCCGAGGCGCAAAATTATCAACAAGCGTGGCAATGGGCGCAAACTATTCCGACACGCAACCCTAAAAGTATATTGGCTCCAAGAGCAGGTTTTTGGGTCGGTAAATGGGCAGACAAGTTAGGGAAAAAACAAGAAGCAAAAACAGCTTATGAATATGTATTGAGCCAGTTTCCCCAGTCGTACTATGCGTGGCGATCGGCAGTAATGCTCGGTTTGAACGTAGGAAATTTCACGACAGTAAGACAGATAACCCCTCAAGTAATTCCACCAGAGAGGGTACTTTTACCTGCGGGTTCAGCAACCTTAAAAGAACTCTACCTGTTAGGACAAGACAGCGATGCGTCAGCGCTGTGGCAAGTAGAATTTACAAACAAAACTCAGCCAACCGTAGCTGAACAATTTACTGACGGCGTAATGAGTTTAGCCAAAGGAGAAAACCTCCTAGGCATCAACAAAATTGCTACCTTAGAAGACCGAGAAACGCCCCCAGAAAAAGCCGAATATAAGACACTGAGTCAACAACTTAGTTATTGGCAGGCTCGTTATCCCTTCCCCTTTCTCCAAGAGATAGAATACTGGTCAGGGCAGCGTCAACTCAACCCCCTACTTGTAACTGCCTTAATCCGGCAAGAGTCGAGGTTTGAGCCAAAAATTCGCTCTGTTGCGGGTGCAGTCGGCTTAATGCAAGTGATGCCCGGTACAAGTAAATGGATTGCCGAGCAAATTAATTTGGCGCAATACAATAGCGAAATACCCAAAGACAATATTCTGTTAGGAACTTGGTTTTTAAACTACACCCATCAGCAATACGATAATAATTCCTTGTTTGCGATCGCAAGTTACAACGCTGGGCCCAATGCAGTCTCCAAATGGCGTTCTAATCTTGGGATTAGCGATCCTGATGAATTTGTGGAAGCTGTACCCTACGAAGAAACTAAAGGTTACATTAGACAAGTTTTTGGCAACTACTGGAATTATCTGCGCCTATATAATCCAGAAATCTCTCAGCTAGTTGGCAGTTATTCAACTACCCACCCCAAAGTAGCATCTATACAAGTTAGTCAATAACTATTTAGCAAGCTTTTAATGTAGCGGCGGCAGACTATAACAAGCTACGCTAAGGCTTGATTCCTTGTTTCGATGACTTCTACGGCACAGCAGTTGCAGTCATATTGATTTGTCAGCTTTTACAGAAATCTTGATTGCTGGTACAAAAATTATAGCTTTGCTGTCTTTGGCGGTCATAAACCAATATAAGTGTTTTCTTTTAGGCTGGGCTAGATACAATAGTTAGCAAATCCCAGATCCGTTTGAGCAATGACATCGCCTTTTAAAGAAGTTGAAACCGCAACCGAGCCAAACTTTGATACTGAGATCAAATCGGCTATCCCCAATCAGGACGAATTTCTCAGCCAACTTCCTGACGAAGCTGAGATGTCGCTATTCGACCACTTAGAGGAGTTGAGACAAAGAATTTTTTATGCGCTAATTGCTGTTGTAGTAGGTGTAATTGGCTGTTTTATAGCAGTTAAGCCAATTGTTCAGTTATTAGAAGTACCCGCCCAAGGCGTAAAATTTCTTCAGCTTGCTCCGGGGGAATTCTTTTTTGTCTCAGTTAAAGTAGCTGGCTATAGCGGTTTAGTTGTAGCAAGTCCTTTGATACTTTATCAAATCCTGCAATTTGTTCTTCCAGGTTTAACTCGCCGCGAACGCCGTTTAATTGGACCTGTAATTATAGGATCTACTTTTCTTTTTGCTGCGGGACTAATATTTGCCTACTTACTTTTAATTCCAGCAGCGCTCAATTTCTTTATTAATTATGGTGAGGGTGTCGTCGAACAATTGTGGTCGATTGACCGCTATTTTGAATTTGTATTATTACTATTATTTAGTACGGGACTTGCATTCCAAATTCCTATTATTCAAGTATTACTCGGCTTTTTAGGTATTGTATCTTCCGCCCAAATGTTATCTGGTTGGCGGTTTGTAATTGTTGCAGCCGTAGTTTTAGGCGCAATTTTAACTCCTTCGACTGATCCCTTAACTCAAAGCTTATTAGCTGGTGCTGTATTGGGGCTTTATTTCGGTGGAATTGGTTTAGTTAAGTTATTAGGAAAATGACATTGATTACTTACGATGATTTTGACAAAGTAGAAACTAGAGTAGGAAAAATTATTGAAGTAGAAACTTTCCCTAAAGCTCGAAAACCAGCTTACAAACTATAGATAGATTTTGGTGAATTAGGAGTCAAAAAATCTAGCGCTCAAATTACTAAACTCTATTTACCAGAAGAATTAATAGAGCGACAAATTTTAGCCGTTACAAATTTTCCACCGCGTCAAATTGCTAACTTTTTATCGGAAGTCCTAGTTTTAGGCGTAGTTCTTGATAATGAAGAAGTAGCTCTAATTCAAAGCGATCGCTCTGTACCTCTAGGCAAAAAAATCTCTTAAAGTATCCATTCTGAAGTGCGATTGCCCAAATCTAAAGGAATACTCACCGCCTTACCCAAGCGCGGACGCTCCCGTGTTTCTAAAATAAATCTTTGTACCTGTAATGTTCCCCCAAATCCATCTAAGTAATTAGCGATCGCATCCATCTGCGCCTGATACTCCACTTCACTTAGTGGAAACGAAGCTTGCTCCAAATATTTCCACATCACCTGTAGAAATACCTTCCCTTGGGTACGTCGCAACTGCACCCCATAAGAGCGTCCCCATTTATTTAGTAATAGCTGACGTAAGTCTTTTCCTGTCATGGCTTTTGCCAATTTTTACATTTCTTTACAAAGTGTAAATAGGTAATTCAAGTATGATACCAATATAAAGAAATGTAATATACCTCCGAGCGATGACAATATTCGCACAGGCGAGGAATTTTTATATTTTTAGTAGTGGTAGTCCGACGCAAACTAAGTGCGCAATTGCACTCTTGAAACAAGCTCAAACAAGTTAACAAAGATCCCAGAGAGAACAGTATGGCGCAGATGTCAGAATCAATGGATGTCCCAAACATGGGTCGTCGTCAATTTATGAATTTGCTTGCTTTTGGTACAGTTACAGGCACAGCAGTTGGGGCGTTATATCCAGTGGTGAGGTTTTTTATCCCGCCATCTAGCGGCGGAGCAAGCGGTGGAACAACAGCAAAAGACGCACTAGGCAATGATTTTAGCGTCAGTAAATTTTTAGAGAATCGCAGCGCCGGCGATCGCACTTTAGCCCAAGGACTCAAAGGCGATCCAACTTATATTGTGGCAGAAAGCAAGGATGCGATCGCAGATTATGGTATCAACGCCGTTTGCACTCACTTAGGTTGTGTTGTGCCTTGGAATGGCAACGAAAATAAATTTATGTGTCCGTGTCATGGCTCTCAGTACGACAATACAGGTAAAGTAGTGCGCGGGCCTGCACCGAGGTCATTACCTTTAGCTCACGCTAAGGCAGAAGATGACAAAATTACCTTAACTCAGTGGACTGAAACAGATTTCCGTACCGGTGAGTCGCCTTGGTGGGCTTAACCATAAATTTTGCACGTTTTGAATATGAGTTGCAGACAATAACTCATACTCAATCTATTGAGTCCTTATCACAGAAATTGTTACAGATGAAAAAAGCTTTATTTGCAGCAAAATCGCCTCTTAAAGTAGGGGCGCTCTTCAAAACGGCAATTCTAGCCTTAGCAACAGTTGCCTTCTTCTTAGTTAGCGATATAGCACTACCTCAAGCGGCGGCGGCGTATCCATTTTGGGCGCAGCAAACTTATCCTGAATCCCCCCGCGAACCCACAGGACGAATTGTTTGTGCCAACTGCCACTTAGCAGCCAAACCGTCAGAAGTAGAAATACCCCAATCGATTCTACCCGATACAGTATTTGAAGCAGTAGTCAAAATTCCTTACGATACTGGCGAACAGCAGGTAGTTAGCGATGGCACCAAAGGGGGCTTGCAGGTTGGGGCAGTATTAATGTTACCGGAAGGTTTCAAAATTGCTCCTGCTGAGAGAATTCCAGAAGAAATGAAGGAAAAAGTAGGGGATCTTTATTTCCAGCCTTACAGTGAAACTCAAGAAAATATTGTTTTGGTTGGACCATTACCCGGCGAACAGTATCAGGAAATTGTGTTTCCTGTGCTTTCTCCCAATCCAGCCACCGACAAGAGCGTTCACTTTGGTAAATATGCTGTTCACTTAGGTGCAAACCGAGGACGCGGGCAAGTTTACCCTACAGGTGAAAAAAGTAATAATACTGTCTACAACGCCTCTGTTGCTGGAACTATTAGTAAAATTAGCCCGGTTGAAGAAGGCGGCTATCAAGTTACAATTTCTGGTAATGGTGGTGACACTGTAGAAACAATTCCCGCCGGACCTGAATTACTTATTGCTCAAGGGCAAGCTGTAGAAATAGGCGATGCTTTAACCAATAACCCGAATGTAGGGGGATTTGGTCAAGCGGACGGCGAAATAGTGCTGCAAAGCGCTACGCGACTTAGATGGTTGATAGTATTTGTGTCTGGCATCATGCTATCTCAAGCGATGTTGGTGTTGAAGAAAAAGCAAGTAGAGAAAGTCCAAGCAGCAGAGATGAATTTTTAACATCTAGCTAACAATAATTATTTTTGGGGACAGGCTATGAAGCTTGTCCTTTTTTATAGGAAGAAACTATAAAATCTTCTAAAGTGAAAGGCTAAAATAAGCAGCAATATCATGAAACTAGAACAGCGTCAAAAATCGCTCAAAGCGTTTCAAGACTTTTTAACTATCCCTTTGGAAACAAAGTTAGAACAACATCTGTATAGCTCCCCGCAAGCAAAGGTTTTAGAGTTGTTTCAAGAAGTAGCGGCGACCGTTCCTGCTTACAAAGCCTTTCTATCCGCAAATAATATCAACCCTGCCTCTATTCAAACTTACGCAGATTTCAGAAAACTACCTTTAATAAATAAAGAAAACTATTTACAGCCTAATTCCTTAACCGACTTGTGTCGTTATGGACAAATATCAATGTGCGATGCGATCGCAGTTTCATCTGGTTCTACAGGAAAACCTACCTTCTGGTCGCGCTTTATTACGGACGAATTGCAAATTGCTACCCGTTTCGAGCAGATATTTAAGGATAGTTTTGGAGCAGAAAATAAATCTACCCTAGCCGTAATCTGTTTTACTTTAGGTACTTGGGTAGGCGGAATATATACCACAAATTGTTGCCGCTATCTTGCGAGTAAAGGTTATCCAATTACGGTTATAACTCCTGGAAATAATCAAGCAGAGATATTTCGGGTAGTTAAAGAACTTGGCAGTATGTACGAGCAAGTTGTGCTACTTGGCTACCCACCATTTCTGAAAGATGCGATCGATAATGGCATTCGCCAAGGCATAGAATGGCAAAAGTATTCGATTAAATTAGTCATGGCTGGGGAAGTTTTTAGCGAAGAATGGCGCACTTTAGTAGGAGAAAGAGTCGGAGCAGAAAATATCTGTTATGATTCAGCATCGCTGTATGGTACGGCGGATGCGGGTGTACTTGGCAATGAAACGCCCTTAAGTATCTGCATTCGCCGCTTTTTAGCAAGTCATCCTGACGCTGGCTTTGAACTATTTGGCGAATCGCGTTTACCAACGCTGGTACAGTACGATCCTCTCAATCGCTTCTTTGAAACTATTGACGGAACGCTATTTTTTTCGGGAGATAATGGTATTCCTTTGCTGCGATATCACATTTCTGATATCGGGGGAATTATTACTTATGAAGCAATGCTGGAATTTTTAGCAAAATGGGGCTTTAATCCTTTAGAAGAATTACAGGGTAAAAAAGGACACCTTCTACCATTTGTTTATGTTTTTGGACGTTCTAACTTTACTGTTTCTTACTTTGGCGCAAATATCTACCCCGAAAATGTCACCGTAGGATTAGAGCAAGGAGAAATTAAAGAATGGGTAACTGGTAAGTTTGTTTTGCAAGCGCTCGAAGACAGGGACAAAAACAGATTTTTATCAATTGTTGTTGAGTTAGCGCCGGGAATAGAAGCAAGCCAAGAAAAGGAGAATGCGATCGCATTTTCAATCAAAACTCAATTACTACGTCTTAACAGCGAATTTGCTAACTACATTCCCATAAACTACCAAATGCCGCAAATTACTTTAAAACCAGCAGGAGATCCAGACTATTTCCCCATTGGTGTTAAACACCGTTACACGCGCAGAGCGTAGAAACGAATCGCTGCTTATTTTGCTAGTTTAATTAAACTAAGAGTTATTAAATAAGCATCTTCGTCCCTGCTCGATCTAATGTTGTAATGGGGAGCAAACTAGAGCAAGTTTGAGTAAAAGTTATGGCGCTAATAGTTCAAAAATACGGCGGTACGTCAGTTGGTTCAGTAGAACGTATTATGGCAGTAGCAGAAAGAGCGATCGCTTGCTGCAAGGCGGGAAACTCTTTAGTCGTAGTAGTTTCTGCAATGGGCAAAACCACTGATGGACTGGTGAAATTAGCCCAAGAAATCTCCAATAATCCCAGCCGTCGGGAAATGGATATGTTACTTTCCACCGGAGAACAGGTAACAATTGCCTTGCTTTCAATGGCATTACAAGAATTAGGACAACCTGCAATTTCACTGACTGGCGCGCAAGTCGGCATTGTTACGGAAGCAGAACATAGCCGCGCCCGAATTTTACATATTAGGCCCGAAAGAATTACTCGCCAATTGCAAGAAGGCAAAGTTGTTGTAGTTGCGGGCTTTCAAGGCATTAGCAACACCTCAGAACTAGAAATTACAACTTTAGGGCGCGGCGGCAGCGACACCTCCGCCGTTGCCCTAGCAGCCGCTTTAAAGGCTGATTGTTGCGAAATTTATACAGATGTACCGGGAATTTTAACGACAGATCCGCGTTTAGTACCCCAAGCTCAGTTGATGGCAGAAATTACCTGCGATGAAATGTTAGAACTAGCTAGTTTGGGAGCAAAAGTTTTGCATCCCCGCGCTGTAGAAATTGCCCGAAATTATGGGGTAGAACTTGTAGTTCGTTCTAGCTGGAGTGAAGAACCTGGTACGCGCGTAGTTTCGCCGATACCCAACGAAAGAAGCCTTGTCAACTTAGAGATTGCTCGTCCAGTAGACGGCGTGGAATTAGACATTAATCAAGCTAGAGTTGCTTTACTGCGTGTCCCCGATCGTCCAGGAGTAGCAGCGCGATTATTTGGCGAAATTGCTAGGCAAAACTTGGATATAGACTTAATTATTCAGTCAATCCATGAAGGCAATACAAACGATATTGCTTTTACAGTCACGACTCCCATGCTAAAACGGGCGGAAGCCGTAGCAAGTGCGATTTCTCCTGTATTGCGTTCCCAAAGTTCGGCACTCCAGGAAGCCGAAGTTATAATCCAGCAACAAATCGCTAAGGTAAGTATAGTTGGCGCTGGGATGATTGGTCGTCCTGGAGTGGCGGCAAAAATGTTTGCTACCTTATCGGCGGCGGGAGTCAATATCCAAATGATTTCTACGTCCGAAGTTAAAGTTAGTTGTGTAATTGATGCCAGCGATGGCGATCGCGCTATAAATGCTCTTTGTCAAGCTTTTGAAGTCACAAAACAAAATATCAGCAATAGAATAGCTAATTTATCCTTTCCTCCGGTGCGGGGAGTTGCTTTAGACATCAATCAAGCTAGGCTTGCCATCCGTCAAGTACCCGACCTCCCAGGTACAGCAGCGCAATTATTTGGGTTGCTAGCAGAAAATAATATTAGTGTAGATACAATTATTCAGTCACAACGCTGTCGGATAGTTGATGGCATACCCAAGCGAGATATTGCCTGTACAGTAGCGCAACTAGACTCCGAATCTGCTCGGAAAACCTTAGAAGCCGCCGCCGCAGATTTTGGCTGGGGAGAAATAGTCGTCGATAGCGCGATCGCTAAAGTAAGTATTGTTGGTGCTGGAATGCTTGGTCAACCCGGCATTGCTGCTAAAATGTTTCTTGCCTTAGCCCAGCAACAAATTAATATTCAGATGATCGCAACTTCGGAAATCAAAGTTAGTTGCGTCGTAGCGCAAGAAGAAGGTATTAAGGCATTGCAAGCTATTCATACCGCTTTTGATCTTGCAGGTAATGACCAAATCCAAGTTCCTGCCTAACACTTTTACTTCCCCCTTCCTAGGTCGAAAAGGGGATTAGAGTACGAATTGCTAGTAATATTAAGCCGCCACAAAACCATAAATTAGGTTACTTACAACCGATAGTGCCAAAGCCCCAATTAACGCACTCCATATACCTTGACGCAAGCGAAAACCACTTACTGCACCTGCTGTAACCGCCAAAGCTACTGCTGCAATAATAAAAGTAACAAGCCCAGAGATTAAACCAAAAGTCAGTAGATTGGGGATAAAAAATACTGCCTTCAAAATTGGATTTACAACGGCTGCTACAACTCCCAAAACTGCCGCAGAGATGTAAGCTTTAGCTGGACTATCAACTTCCACGCCTACAGGCAACTTAGTCACAATTAACAAGCTAGAAGCACTAACTAACCAAGCAATTAATAAGCTGACAAGATCAAAATGCATATTTTAATTCTCCTAGTTTTGAGCAGATGAAAGAATCTCTTAACACCAGTAAACTAATATGAAACGCGACTATTCATCTGTAAATTGGCAGAACTTGAGCTTATCTTTAGGGTGAAGCTGTGCTTGGTTGCGGCGTAGCTGGTGCTGTAGGAAAAACTGGAATAGTACTATTACTTGGATTAACTCTTTGTTGGCTTCCCGGTGGTGTAGGCAAAGGTAATGTACCTGGAGAAGGGCTTGTAGTCGGTAGGGTAGCACCAGGATTTACGGGAATAGTAGAATTAGGGGTAACTGTGGGGTTTTGGGTAGAAGCAAGCGGTAAAGTAGCCAAAGCAACGCGATCGCCTCCGACTTGACGCATAGTATCCAATACTTGTACTACATCGTCATAACTTGATGTCCGCGAGGCATTTAGTACCATCAAAGCATTAGGATTAGCACGATAATAAGTCTGTAAAGTTCCTGGCAACTGGTCTAAGTTAAGGGGTTGCTGTTCAACATAAATTTGCCCCACCGGATCGATAGTCACAATCAACCTTTGCTGAGACTGCGGTGTTGTGCTGGTACTAGCTTTAGGTAAATCTACATTAATTGCCTGCTGCCTTGTAAATTGCAAAGCTGCTAATAAAAAGAACGTCAAAATACAAAAAATTACATCAATCAACGGAATAATTTGAATTTGGACTTCTTCAATGGGAGAGTGCAAATTAATTTTCATTTTGTTTATCTAAGTGCATTTTTGTTCATTCTAAAACTGGGAACTATCAGAGCGATTGTCTTTATTTGGTAATGTTTCGTCGCTTTCCTGACTATTCGAGGGATGACTTGTTTCTGTTACTTCAGGATTTGCAACGGGACTTGCACTATCAGTCTGAGGGGTATTTAAGTCTTCCGCCTCGATAATGATGCGATCGCTCCCTTCACTATTGTTTGGCTGAAAAGTTGTTTGTTGCTGGACTTGAGTAAATTGGTTAGTAGTTGTATCTTCTCCAGAACGTGCTAATGCTATATCTTGGCGCTCTTGAGAAATCGCTCGACTTTCAGGGACATTTTGCCAGTACTGGCGATAAAGTAACTCTAAATCGCTTCCTGCCCTGCGAAACACTTTTACTTGATTAACTACAAAGCCTTGAAACAAGCGGTAAAAAATCAAACTACTAATTGCAACAATTAGTCCTGTTGCCGTACTAATTAACGATTGTCCAATTCCTGTAGTTACTCCCGCCGCCGCCGCCGTTCCTAAGTCTCCCAGCCGAATATTGCCCAAAGACTGAATTAACCCCAATACTGTACCCAGCAAGCCTAATAATGGAGCTAGGGCAACTACTGCTTCTAGCACTTTTTCGCCTTGCCGCATTGATGACAGTTCATCCTCAGCGCTTGCCTCCAATGCCAACCGAAAAAGCTCTGGATCGGGCTTCTTAAGCCGCAGAGGCGCGTAAAGAAACCTCCCTACAGGTTGATTGCTGGCGCGTTTAGCAAGTTCTGTTGCCGACAACCAATTGGCACTAGCAGTATTCAAAACGCGATTGACAATCTCTCTTTCTTGGGTAAGAATCCTCACCCAAAACCATAGTCGCTCAATAATTACGCTCAACGATAAAATTGATAAAGCAAGTAATGGCCACATTGCTGGGCCACCATCACGAAAAATCTGTACTACATCCACAGTTTTTACTCTCCTCCGTCCATTCCTCAGCCCAGTATTTAAGCAGAATTAACCACAACGCTGCTTCAGGCACTTTAATTGTAGAGATTATCAGTTACCAAAGCCTAAGTTTTTTAGATTGATTGAACTAACTACTTTGATTTCTCTCGTGACGGCAGATAGTGGCAACGTCCGCACTGCAAAAGGACGGTTATTCACACCAAAGCTTTCTCAACAAATTTGTCACAATTATAGATAACTGGAGGTTGAACAAATGAACTTTTCGATTCAATCAGTCTACGCTTGGTATCGCAATCTACTTCGCAATCCAAAATACCGTTGGTGGGTAATTATTGGCACGGCGCTGTATTTTGTTAGTCCCATTGATATTGCTCCTGACTTTTTGCCTATTGTTGGACAGTTAGATGATGTCTTTTTACTAACGCTTTTAGTTTCAGAAGTGTCTCAAATGGTAATTGAAGGCGCAAAAGCGCGTAAAAATTACTCAGAAGCAGGCGCTGCCGACACTACGACGAGTACTGCCAACACCGCTAGTACCGTTGATGTTGATGCCGTTTCGCTCAAGTAATAACCAATCAAATATTTGCAAGTGCGTTCCTTGCATCTTCAGTTAATTTCCTGATGCGATCGCACTTCTATAAGTAAATGCCGCTTACCTACTCTAGGATTAGCGGCATTATATTGTTATTTGTTGCTCTAAGGGCGAACGAGGGGACTTGAACCCCCGAATGGTGGAATCACAATCCACTGCCTTAACCACTTGGCTACGCCCGCCATAGCACTACTTATTATAACATATCTTTTTTCACTCGATTCAGCAATCTATTTTTTCACTAGCTCAAACAAATTATTTGGATCGCTGAATATAAATAAATGTTACAGTTAATTGTGTAAATTAGTCCTCTAGGACTTGACGCATTGCGATCGCAGTAAACTTTAATATTTGTTTGTAGTGGGTTTAAAATTTACTTCAGGAGTAAGCCTTTTGCCCAACTTAATTAAATCTGTATCAGACTATTACTTCCCAAAAAATTGTTTTTCTTCACCCTTTCTAGTTTTGTTTAGTAGACAAATTTTAGTTATGAACGCCCAGCCCCAACCTATCATCACTCCCAAACTACAACAACCCAAGTTTGGCTTTAACGAATATGCAGAACGATTGAATGGTAGAGCAGCCATGATAGGCTTTAGTTTAATGGTAATTATTGAGTACGTTACTAATCAAGGGGTACTTACTTGGTTGAGCTTAAAATAGAGTCGTCTATTAAAAATTTATAAACTAAGTCTTGCTGCGCTATTTTTAAGTAAAGTACGAGCTAAAACCTTAAAAGTTAGAATCAGAACAGAACTATTAGCGGGTACTTCAAATTTCTTTCTATAGTTGTAGAGAGTAAAGAGATATAGTAAAATTAATTCCCATTTCCTGAAAATAGCAGGAATTAAAAAAGTTAAGTAAACAAACTTGTAATGAACCCTCTAAATCCGAGATTTTTGAGTTCAGTGTATCGAAAAGAACCTGTTCCCAGTTTTTTAGTCACAATTGGTTTAATTGATGCGGTGATTGGGGGATTAGGCGATCGCGTTGGTTTGTTTTCGTTTGGAATAGCAACAGTAGGCTGTGCGATTACTTTACGTTGGTGGTTACAGCAACAACGCCCTAACGAACCTACACAAACAATCGTTCAAACTTACCTCCCTCCTGCTTCCTCTAACTCTGTACCTCCTCTTGCAACTACCAAGCGAAAGCGGTCAAGTTGAATGTCATGAATGCTTAACATTTAGGTAAATTAAGGTTAAATTTAGTACCTTTTTTAGATTCAAATTAGGTATTATTACTTTATCTGGCGAATTCCTAGTGGAGGCATTTTGCATAGCCAGCTTGGTAAATAGAAAATAAGTTTTTATTATTTATAGTGTAATGTTATATAATGCGCTATTATCAATAGTTAGAAAACATCTTTCCAAATATCGTAAGAGTAATATTTTTTGCTGACAAAAAATTATTATTTTTAGTTTAAATTAGTACAAATAATCTAGAAACTCTTAATCAAATAGCTTGCGTAAATATCAGGGGTGAAATTTGAATTTAGATAAGTTTACAAAGCAAGTACAAGGTATAAACGGACGTTTGGAAGATTTGTACAAAGGAGTGAAACCCAATTTACAAATCCCATCAGAATTAATGCCTACAGCTTTTAAAGAACTTGGAGTGGTTTCCGAAGAATTGCAGGTCGCTTTAGAAGAGTTGCAGCAGCAAAATGAAGAATTACGTTTAGCACAAGTAGCACTAGAAGTTCAAAGACAACGATATCAAGAACTTTTTGAATTTGCGCCAAATGCCTATTTAGTAACTGACGAGCAAGGCATAATTCAAGAAGCAAACTATGTTGCGGCTAATATATTTAACGTTTCACAGCGCTTCTTAATAGGAAAGCCATTAGTTGTATTTATTGCAGAAGAAAAAAGACAAGCATTTCACTCACAGCTTACTGAGTTGCAACAAGGTGAAAATGCTACTAATAAATGGAAGCTGCGCCTTTTACCTCGTAATTTTCAACCTTTTAACGCCGAATTATTAGTAGCTAAAATTAGTGATTGGGAAGGAAACCTACTCGGGTTACGCATATGCGTATACAACACTGAAGCCGACTTGCAATTACAGCAACCAAAACTAATATCTATACGAAAAGATGAACTAAAGTCAGTCGTCAGTCGTCAGAGACATACCTACTTAAAGGGTGAAAGTATCCCGATTAAACCTCAAACTATTTGGCAGGTTTGTCAAGGTGTAGTTAAGCTTTCTACAGTATGTGAAAATGGTGAGGAAGTCCTTGTCGGCTTAGTAGGTTCTAATATGCTTTTTGGAGCAGATTTGACTTCATTGCAGACTTATCAAGCTACAGCATTAGTGGAAGTTAAATTAGTAAATGTTTCTTCTATAGAGATAGCTAATTCTCATAGTTTAACTCAGAGTGTTCTTGCTCAAGTTAGCCAGCGTTTACGGCAAACAGAATCGCTTTTAGCAATTTCTGGACAGCGCAGAGTAAAAGACCGTTTTTATCAGCTTATACAGTTATTAAAGCAAGAAATTGGGCAAAGTGTAGAGTTAGGAACTCGTTTAACTATTCGTTTTACCCATCAAGACTTTGCAGATGCTTGTTCTACTACTAGAGTTACAATTACTCGGCTAATAGGCAAGTTACAAGAACAAGGTGAAATTAAAATTGATTCTAAAAATCATATGATTATTCTTGAACGAAGTTCTGGTGAATTCAAGCAAGCAAGCTGAAATAAATTGTTAATCAGAGGGTTAGACTTGTACATCTTTTGAAGAAGAATTAGTGTTGACTGCTGCTACTTCCTAACTCGCTTAAAAAGTACAGCTAAGACCAAAATCGTCAAGAGCGTTGATAACGCATTCCTGGTAACTGCGACACCAATCCCATAAGTTCTAATTGCAATAAGATACTGGAAACTTCACCTACTGACTTATTAGTCTGTTGAACAATCCGATCCATTGACATAGCTTCAAGGGCGATCGCATCCCATATTTGCTTAAGTTCTGGTGTTAAGTCTAACTCTAATAATTCCATTTGCTGGGGTGGTAGGCTGGAATCGAGTTGAGGCATAGCACCTAGCATTTCTAGTAAATGCTCAGTACCCAGTATCATAGTAGCGCCATTACTAATTAGTCCTAAACAGCCCTGCGATCGCTCATTATCTAAACTACCAGGCAAAACATACACATCGCGACAAAAATCATTAGCAAATCTAGCAGTAATTAAAGCGCCCGATTTAATCGGTGCTTCTATTACTATTACCGCCCTACTCATTCCGGCAATAATCCGGTTACGTTGGGGAAAATGGGGACGATCGGGTGGTGTCTTAGCTGGGTATTCGCTGACAACTAATCCCTGAGCCAAAATTTGCTGGTAAAGTTCCTGATTACGCGATGGATATATCACATCAACCCCAGTCCCCAATACAGCGATCGTTCTACCCCCAGCTTCCAAGCTCCCCTGATGGGCTTCGGTGTCAATTCCCTCTGCCATCCCCGAAACGACCGTAAAGCCGCTTTTAGCTAGGGCTGTAGTGATTTTTCGCGTCCAGCGCTTGCCGTATTCTGAAGGATGGCGAGTACCGACAATCCCTACTAAAGGGATAATACCTTGATTTTCGCTAACAGCTACTTTGCCTCGGTAGTATAAAACTGGAGGAGGACTTGCCGTTTCTAATAGCAAACGGGGATAAATATCCGTTTGGTTTGGAGTCCAAAAGTTAGGGTTTTGTTTTTGGTGCTGTTGTAATAATTTTTCTGGCTGTAGGCGCGACTTCTCCACCATTATTACATCAACTATTTTTAATCCTACGCCTTCCACTTGCAATAGTTGTTCTCTACTTGCTATCCAAGCGGCGGCTAACGTACCAAAATGCTGTTGCAAGCGCCTAATCAAAATTGAACCAATGCCACTAATTTGCGACCATGCTAACCAAAAAGCTTGTTCTTCAATCAATTTATCCTCTTTTCTTAAGGTAAGTGAATCGCTCAGTGTAGCACTGTTATAAATGCGATCGCATTTATAACACAACTTCTGTTTAGTACTTCATAAGTATCAATAATGCTTAAGGTTATACTTAAAGTAATTTTTTTTGACGTTTTTAATAGATATTATTACTAAATAATAACTTTAGATATAAAGTAACCTGTCTATAAAATTGTCTGATTTTACAATAATATATCAACTTATTAATAGATTAAAGGCTATTGGTTGTCGCTTTGCTTTAGACGATTTTGGTAGTGGAATGTCATCATTTGCTTATCTCAAAGCCTTACCTGTAGATTATGTAAAAATTGATGGAACTTTTATCTAAGAAATTGTTGCTGATGCGATCGCATCAGCAACAATAGAAGCAATTATTTGAGTTGTACCGGTGATGGGTATTCAAACTATCGCGGAATTTGTAGAGATCGATCGCATTCTCCACAAAATTCAAGATTTAGGCATAGGTTATGGTATTGCTAAACCATTGCCATGAGATGTTGGCTCAACCTCTATTGCGGCAATATCATCAGGTGTATTGCAATTAAATAGCATTTGAGCATCGGGTACAGTTAAAGTCTGGACGGGATGCTGCTTAAGCCAGTGTTGAAACGAGCGCCCACCTTGGTTAATAAAGTCTGTAAGTCCAGTTAAGCAGTCACGGTGATAAAAACCGCATAATGGCTCCCAACCCTTGGCATGGCGCGGTAAAAGAGCGATCGCCTGAGAATTGTTTAGTTGTTTTACCCACGATTGCAACACTCCAACTTGCAACCGAGGCAAATCGCAAGCTAGTAGCAGTATCCAATCAGTATTGACTTGAGCAAGTCCTTGGGCAAAGCCGAGTATAGGTGCGTTATCTTCTCCTTGGGGCTGCACTTCGCGGATAAATTGACATCTTGCTAGAAGCAATTGCTGATAGCGCTCTTGCCAGGGTGTGACTATATAGACGCGATCGCATATTGAGAGCGCGCGATCGCATACTAGGCGCAACATTGGTACGCCGTCAATAAGTAGCAAAGCTTTATCGCTACCCATACGGGAACTTTTTCCCCCTGCTAGGACAATCCCAGTTATTGACTGCTGCATGAAAAATTGCCTCTAAGAATTAATTTCGCCTTAAAAAGCTCTCCAAGGTTTCTAATTTGAGATTAAATATCGATTCCAAATGCTCAATTTCGGCAGGAGTGCAGAAAAATTCGTTGTTTAGCAAAGTGCGGAAAGTGCCAAAGGCTTTTTGTGCGTCTTGGTTAAATAAGCCAATTGCTGTGCGTAAGCCGTCAACTACAACTAACGGCGGGTTAAGTACAAAAGCTTCGCGCTGGTAAATGCGACTGAAAATCCGGGGGATATCTTCTCGTTTCAAAATTTCTGGTCCACCTGCGGCTAAAATTTGGTTACGAGCGGCGGCATTGCTGACTGAATCTACAGCCATTAATGCTAAGTCGTCGGTACTAATAATTGAAGTGCGATTGTAGAAGTCGCCTATTAGTAAATATATGCCTGTCTGCTTAAATCTTTCTGCTAGGGGCAACAAATTTGATGCTAGACCTGCGGGGCGCAAAATAGTATAGTTTAGACCGCTTGATTGTAAGTATTTTTCAACTTCCCGCTTTGCTTTAAATACTGGTGCATCTTCATAACCGCGATCGGCTCCCAATACAGACATAAACACAAAATGCTCTACTCCAACCTCTAAAGCGCGATCGATTAGTTCAATATTGGCGCGATAATCTAAAGCCAAGGCATCACCACCACTACCGTGAGCGCTGATAATATACCGCACGCCTTGACACGCTTTATGAATATCTCTTTGCTCAAGCAAGTCGCCGATGAATATTTCACTACCTCGGTGTTCTAGTTCACCGTAGCGAGAACTTAGGCGGACAAAAGAGCGAACAGGTGTCTCTCTTTGCCTCAGTATTCGCACAACTCTTTGTCCTATATCTCCAGTTGCGCCTGTAACTAAAAACATTTAATTTTTCCTCCTTTGTTCAGCCATATTTTACCGATTATCGACAAGTAAAGTTAATTGCTTTTAGCAATTTATGAATCATTGTTCATAGGTTATGATATTTATAGATAACTAGGAATAAATCTATGACTTCAGCAACTCAAATCAAATGTGCCTGTGAAACCTGCCACTGCCCAGTTTCCGAAGCCGAAGCAGTACAAAAAGATAGTAAAACCTACTGTAGTGAAGCCTGCGCTCAAGGACATCCAGACGGCAAAAGCTGCGGTCATACAGGCTGTGATTGCGGCTAATTACCCCTAAAAAAGGTGCTGGCTATGCTAGTAGTGCGCGATCACTTGCACATAAAAAACGGTAGCCAGCATCAAATTCTGCTAAGGCTTTTATATTTCCATATTTAGCATTCCATTGACCGTTGCTCAATTCTTGATTAAGTTGTCTAACTCCCAATTCGACTACCTCCGCCTCCGCCTCGGCTAACGCAAAAGCTGAGATCCCTGCACGAACTACAGGATTTAGATATATTTCTGGTCGCCGCCAGAGCGCAGCAGCAAATAAATCTGACAAGTTATGAGGCAACATTAAAGTAGAAACTTCAACAGTTGTTTGAGTATTTGTACAGATAAGTTCTACAACCTTACTCAATGGTGGAAAAACGCGAAAAGTATCTTCCCAGAGTGAAGGGAAATAATCAGTAAACCAGAAGTTCTTAACTAATCTGGGGTCAAAAGTTAGAATAACAATCCTACTACCTTGTTTATTCACTCTATCCATCTCCCTAATTGCCTTTTCCAGATTAGAAAAATGATGAACGGCTAAAATACTAATTACACCATCTACAGATTTAGTTGGTAACGGTATATCTTCAGCATATCCCTCGAACCACGTAACTTGTGGATGTGGCGAAGATTGCGATCGCATTACAAGCGATGGTTCTACAGCGTAAAGTTGATAGCCACGATTAGCGAGGCTTGTGCTGTATCCACCAGTACCAGCACCGATATCTGCGATCGTACCGCCTAGTTCCAGTTGTAATAAATTTAGGATAGAGTCAACTATCCGAGGATCGGGAAGCCGAGAATTTGAGTAACTTTGACCTATTGAGTCATATACAGGCATTGGGCTTTCGAGTTTAGCAATAAATTATTGTTTGAAGCTAATCAGCATTTTGACGGACTTCTTGGATGCGATCGCGAAATAAACGAACTGCGGCTCTTTGACCAATAGTTTTAGCTTGCTCGATAAAACTTGGAACTTCGGCAATTGGTAGAAAGGGAAAAGCAATACTGGTTGCAGATAACTCGTATTTCTCGCCGACAAGGTGATAAACCTCTAAAGTTTTCTGACGATAGCGCCAAAGCTCAGGAACGCCAAGAGCCGCGTAAATACTAAATTTATTTAGAGAAGAACTGGTATAGTCTGACTCTATAACTACATCGGGTGGGGGATCGTCTGGCAATTGAATATTTTTACTCCTTACTATCGGTTCATTTTGAATATAAAAGCAACTATCAGGCTCAACAGCACGGGTTAAGTCTTCTCTTTCAAGTAACAAAGCACCAAGCTTCATTGCCTCAATTTCTAATTCGTCAGCTATTGCTTCTATAAAACTTTCTAGTAACCCTTTAGGTACTTCGTGTTGTTGAAGTGGCATTCTAATTTCTAAGATCCCTCGGTCATAAGCAATTCTAGAGGCGCGACTGTCGCCAATATCTGCAAGTAAAGCTTTAAAAGTCTGCCAGCTAACACCCTCCAAAACCACAATTCTTTCTACAACGATTTGATTGTTGGGGGTAGGTGTAGTTAATGTATTTGCAGTCATTATCGTATGTGTAATAAAAAATTAGAAAATTTGCAGAATATAATAAGTTAATTATCCAAAGCCTAGTTCAAATACTTATATAGTCGCCAATTATATGAATAGTCCCTTCCTCTCTCGCCTTCATAGTAAAAGTCGCCCAGTTATTGTATTTGATGGCGCGATGGGTACATCTTTGCAGACGCAAAACTTGACAGCCGCAGACTTTGGTGGGGCTGAGTACGAGGGATGTAATGAGTATTTGGTACATACTAAGCCAGAAGCCGTCAAAAAGGTGCATTATGACTTTCTTGTTGCTGGAGCAGATGTAATTGAAACTGATACTTTTGGCTGTACGTCAATTGTACTTGCAGAGTATGACTTAGCAGACCAAGCTTATAATCTAAATAAAACCGCCGCCGAACTAGCTAAAAGCGTCACCGCCGAATTTTCAACTCCCGAAAAGCCTAGATTTGTAGCAGGTTCGATTGGGCCTGGAACTAAGCTACCAACATTGGGACACATTGATTATGATACGCTGAAAGCTGCCTTTGCCGAGCAAGCTGAAGGGCTGTATGACGGCGGAGTAGATTTATTTATAGTCGAGACTTGTCAAGATGTCTTGCAAATTAAAGCAGCACTAAATGGAATTGAACAGGTTTTTCAGCGTAAAGGTGATCGCCGGCCTCTAATGGTGTCGGTGACAATGGAATTACAAGGGACAATGCTTGTAGGTACAGAAATAGGCGCTGTACTATCAATTCTAGAGCCTTACCCTATTGACATATTAGGGCTAAATTGTGCCACTGGGCCCGATCGCATGGCAGAACACATCCGCTATCTGTCCGAGCATTCGCCCTTTGTCGTATCTTGTATTCCTAATGCGGGATTGCCAGAAAATATTGGCGGTCACGCTCACTACAAATTAACGCCAATGGAATTGAAGATGGCGTTGATGCACTTTGTCGAAGACTTGGGAGTGCAGGTAATTGGTGGCTGTTGCGGGACAAGACCAGATCACATTCAACAGTTAGCAGAAATAGGCACAACTTTAAAGCCCAAAGAGCGGCAATTTCAGTACGAACCTGCGGCGGCTTCAATCTACAGCGCCCAGCCTTACGAGCAAGATAACTCATTTTTAATTGTCGGCGAACGACTTAATGCTAGTGGCTCCAAAAAGTGTCGCGATTTATTAAATGCTGAAGATTGGGACGGACTTGTAGCTTTGGGTAAGGCGCAAGTTAAGGAAGGGGCGCATATACTAGATGTCAATGTAGATTATGTTGGGCGCGATGGGGTGCGAGATATGCACGAATTGGTATCGCGTCTAGTAACCAGCGTGACTCTACCTTTGATGCTTGACTCCACCGAATGGGAAAAAATGGAAGCAGGCTTGAAGGTTGCAGGTGGTAAGTGTTTGCTTAATTCAACTAACTATGAAGATGGCGAACCTCGGTTTTTGAAAGTGTTGGAATTGGCGAAAAAGTATGGTGCAGGAGTCGTAATTGGGACAATTGATGAAGATGGGATGGCGCGGACGGCTGATAAGAAGTTTGCGATCGCCAGTCGTGCATATCATCAAGCTGTAGAATTTGGCATCGCCCCTTATGAAATATTTTTCGATGCTCTAGCTTTGCCGATTTCTACAGGGATTGAGGAAGATAGAGCTAACGGCAGGGCTACTATTGAAGCTATTAAGCGAATTCGGCAAGAATTGCCCGGATGCCACGTTATTTTAGGTGTTTCTAATGTTTCCTTTGGCTTGAACCCCGCCGCGCGAGTAGTGCTAAATTCGATGTTTCTGCACTATGCGATGGAAGCGGCGATGGATGCAGCAATTGTTAGTGCTAGTAAGATTTTACCCTTGGCGCGAATTGAAGATCAGCAGCAGCAAGTTTGTCGCCAGTTAATTTTTGACGAGCGCAAGTTTGATGGGGATATCTGCGTTTACGATCCATTAACCGAATTGACGACATTATTTGCAGGAGCAACTACAAAACGCGATCGCACAGAAGACGAAAATCTGCCCGTAGAAGAACGCCTCAAGCGTCACATTATTGATGGGGAAAGGATTGGCTTAGACGAACAGCTAAGAAAAGCCCTAGAAACTCATCCACCTTTGGACATTATCAACGTTTTCTTGCTAGATGGCATGAAAGTTGTAGGTGAACTATTTGGTTCAGGACAGATGCAGTTACCCTTTGTATTGCAATCTGCAGAAACTATGAAGGCGGCGGTGGCGTTTTTAGAGCCATTTATGGAAAAAAAAGCAGGCGATCGCAGTGCTAAAGGAACGGTAGTAATTGCAACAGTTAAAGGCGATGTCCACGATATTGGCAAAAATCTTGTTGATATTATTTTGTCTAACAACGGCTATAAAGTAGTTAATTTAGGCATCAAACAGCCTGTAGATACCATCATTGACGCTTGCATCCAACATGAAGCTGATTGCATTGCGATGAGTGGGTTGTTGGTTAAATCTACAGCTTTCATGAAAGAAAACTTGCAGGTATTTAACGAGCGCGGCATTACTGTACCTGTAATTTTAGGAGGTGCGGCGCTCACGCCTAAGTTTGTTAATGAAGATTGTCAAAATACCTACAATGGTCAAGTAATCTACGGTAAAGATGCTTTTTCTGACTTGCATTTTATGGATAAATTGATGCCTGCAAAGTCGCAAAATAAATGGAGCGATTTCAAGGGCTTATTGGATGGTTTGGCGGCAGAAGTGGAGGTACCAGAAGATAGCCATCAGCAAGCAGTGGAGGTATCTGAGACTGCAAGTGAAGTAGAAAACCTACCTGTACCTGTAGACACGCGCCATTCTGAAGTGGTGGAGGTAGACATAAAACGTCCTATGCCGCCTTTTTGGGGAACTAAGTTATTGCAGGGTACTGATATCGACTTAGGGGAGGTTCTCAATTATTTAGATTTGCAAGCTTTGATTGCTGGACAGTGGCAATTCCGCAAGCCACGAGAGCAGTCTAAGGAAGATTATGAGGCGTTTTTAGCCCAAAAAGTTTATCCAGTTTTGGAGCAGTGGAAGCAGCGAGTAGTTGAGGAGAATTTGTTGCAACCTCAGATAATTTATGGGTATTTTCCCTGTCAATCTGAAGGGAATTCGTTGTATATTTACGAGCCAGACAAGACTGAGAGAATAGCAAGTTTTGAGTTCCCTCGTCAAAAGTCATTAAGACGATTGTGTATTGCTGACTTTTTTGCCCCCATAGAATCAGGGGTAGTTGATATGTTTCCAATGCAAGCGGTAACGGTAGGAGAAATTGCGACCGAGTTTGCTAAATCATTATTTGAGGCACATAAGTATACAGATTACCTCTACTTCCACGGGTTAGCTGTATCGGTAGCAGAAGCTTTGGCGGAATGGGTACACGCTCGAATTCGGCGCGAGTTGGGTTTGGGTGAGGAACCAAGTAATATCCGAGATATATTAGCTCAACGCTATCAGGGTTCTCGTTATAGTTTTGGCTACCCAGCTTGTCCCAATATTCAGGATCAATACAAATTGTTGGATTTGCTCAAAACTAATCGCATCAACCTACATATGGATGAGAGCGAACAACTATATCCCGAACAGTCAACAACGGCGATCATTGCTTATCACCCGGCGGCTAAGTACTTTAGCGCCTAATATTCTCAGGTTTAACACATTTGCCTAAGGGAAAATACTAAAATTTCAGCCTAATATTATCGATCAGGCGATCGCCTGATCTGTCCAGCTAGTTATTGGGTCTTACATCTAAACAACAAAAAAGCACCTTTTGCAAAGTGCTGTCTGATTTACTAAATTGGTTACGGCGTTGCTGATTCTATAATGAAATCTGACCAATGTAAAACTTGAAACCCTAATTCTTTGGTAAACAACCGCCTAAAAATTATCACAGTTTCAGTAACGCCTTGGTTGCTTTTACATTTAGCAGTTAAAGTTAATTATTTCCTCTAGGAGTACGTGCGCCTGCTGCGGAACCAATCATTGATGCAGCTAAACCTAGCAAGGAGCCGAATACAAACGACCATAGACCTCTTGTAGCTCCCTCGGCGATCGCACGAGTATCATTCGCACTCACATTTGGTGCTGCAGGTACATTTACTCCACCTTGCTGCTGTACTTGGTCTGCAATTGCCCCTGCCGCGTTGCTAGCAGCACTGGTTGCAAGACCAAAAGCACCACTGACCCCACTTGCTAATAGCCATGAGCTAAGTGCTAAAGTTGTTGCCCACAAAATTGTCCCGTTAAGCAGGGCAGTTTTCCGATTCATAGGGCCACAAGCTTGTGCCGTAAACCAGCCACCTATAAATAGGGAAATCAGCAGAGCGATAATTGCACTGATTCCTGCCGTAGTAGCAGCACCACCTGCATTTGATCTGGGTGCGCCTGAATCAGAAATAAAGCCTGATGTAATTGCGCCAATTAGTGCTGTTAAAACCAATTGAGTTGCTAATGCTACAACTAATCCTGAGAGAATTGGACCCCATCTCACGCGATCATGATAATCAACTACTTTATTGGTAATTACTGGCTCAGGCATCATATCGTCAATCGGTCTGTTTACGTAGGACATAACTTAATTTTTCCCTTCATTAACTTCATAAGTATTACTTAGTTTTCTACTCTAGAGCTTCATTTAATTATAAAACCAGTAAATTTACTATCTATCACTAGAAACATTTTAATTATCTACCTTTAGACGTAATTAAAAATCTCTAAACGCTAATAAGTTTTTGACTACACAATAATGTCTAATTGTGCTGTTTTTTAACATTCAACAGTTGCTTATAGGCTCAAAAATTGCTCCTATTTTTGCAATTATTTTTGAGTATTTTTCAAAATGGTTAGGAGTGCTTCTAGGCTGGCAAAAGGTTGACTTATACATAGAATTGCATCTTTAAATAATAATTTCCTGAGTAATAGTAGCTGCTTAATTACTTGGCGGCTATTTAAATAATTAAATAAATTCAATCGAAACCTAAGCTCCACCGTTTCCAAATCTACCGATTTCTGGTTTAATGTAAAAACACTTAGAGAAGATGTAAAAATTTGTAAAGCTATAGAGAATTAGAGGATTGTGCAGAAGTCAACGTTATTAGGAATTAGTTTAGTGCTGTTAGGAGGACTTGCAGCAGTAGTGCCGACTGTAGCTCAAGCTGAAACACTGGTAGCACAAAGTAAAGGAAAGCAAGCAAATAGTCAACAGTTGAACAAATTGCTGGAGCAAGGACGTAAATTAGTGGATGCGGGCAACTGGTCGGGCGCACTCGCGCTTTATCAAAAAGCAGCGAAGCTAGAGCAAAAGAATCCTCGGATCTTTTCCGGCATAGGTTACTTACGAGGACTGCAAGGTGATTTTTCCGCCGCCGCCGTAGCGTATCGTCAAGCTGTAGCACTGGAACCGGAAAATCCAGACTTCCACTACGCTTTGGCATATAGTTTAGGGAAATTGGGTGAAAATACAGGTGCAGCCCAGGCTTACCGTCGCACTATAGAGTTAGACAAAAATAACTCTAACGCTTACCTGGGATTAGGGGTAATTATGTTACGCCAAGCAGACTACAATAGCGCGATCGCAGCCTACGAAAAAGTAATTGCCCTCGATCCTGAGAATGCTAGTGCTTACGGATTTTTGGGAGAAATATTACTTAAGCAGGGGCGATCTTTGGAAGCGATTTCTGTTTTGCAAAAGTCCGCAAAAATAGATCCCAATGACAGCGAGGTGCTGTTATCTTTAGCAGATGCTTGGTGGAAACAGGGTAATGATACTGCCAGATTATTAACGTTGCAGCAAGTCGCCCAGCTAGAACCAGGCAATGCTAAAGTTCATTTAGTAATTGGCAGTGTGTTAGTAGAACAAAATGACTTAAATGGTGCTTTACTAGCTTACGAAAAAGCTTTAACTATGCAGCCGAACTTATTTACAGCCCAAGAAGCTATCGGTAATATTTTACTAACGAAAGGAGAATTAGAACCAGCAATTAAAGCCTATAAGCAGCTAATTGTCCTATCTCCTCAAAACGGTAACGCTTACTATAGCTTAGGCGTAGCTTTGCAACAGCAGCAAAAAAGCACCGATGCGATCGTAGCTTTTAGCCATGCCCGCGAACTTTACAAGCAAAGAGGACAGTTAGAAGGCTTGAAAAAAGCCGATGCTGCACTAAAACAGTTGCAGCCGTAGCTAGTCAAGTTGTCGCCCAGTTAGTTCTACAAAAATATCTTCTAAGTTAGAAGGACGTACCATCATTCCTGTTTTATCCGTTTGGCGATCGAGGTAAGCGTTTGCGTCAGGTAAATCGGGGAAAAACTTATATTCCCAACGCTCTCCTACTTGTTGCATAATTAAGCCCTCACCGTACTGTGATTTTAGCTGTTGCAGAGTGCCTAAAGAAATCAGCTTCCCACCATCCATAATCCCAATGCGATCGCACAAATACTCAACTTCGTCCATATAGTGAGTCGTGAGCAGCATTGTCATCCCCTGCTTATTCAAATCGAGCAGAATTTCCCATAATCGCCGCCTCGTTTGCGGATCTAATCCCACAGTAGGTTCATCTAAAAACAATATTTTTGGTTGATGCAATAGCGCTCTAGCAATCTGCAAGCGGCGTTTCATACCACCAGAAAGAGTTTTTACCAAATCGTTCCGCCGCTCGATTAATTCTACATATTCTAGCCAGCGATTAATCAATTGCTGCCGTTGAGGATTAGGCAAATGATGCAAGCGCCCGTGCAATTCCATATTTTCCCACACACTCAAGTCAGCATCTACACTGGTTTGCTGCAATACTACACCTATATTTTGCTTTGCTTGCAATGGTTGGCGAATAACATCAAACCCAGCTACTTCAATTTGCCCTTGAGTAGGTTTAGTCAGGGTTGTTAGCATCCGAATTGTAGTAGATTTACCGGCACCATTTGGTCCAAGTAAACCAAACATTTCTCCAGATTGGATCGTAAAAGACAGATCGTTAACTACAGGGATGTTGTTATATACTTTGTGGACGTTTTGGAGAGAGACAGCGACAGTCATGAATGTGGCGCTATAAGCTTATTTTTCTTTACACTAGCATTGCTGCTGGCGCGATCACTAAATAAATCAATGTGGACTATTATCTGATATTTGTCTACCAGATATTGACTTTAACAGAACAATTGCAAATTACAAACACGTAGTTATTTTGTCCAAACTATCGTGGTTTGTTTCTTAAGTTTTGAGCTAGTTTTTTAATAGATTGCCCATACATATTTCACATAAATTTTTAATTATAGAGAACTACAACGAGTACAATACTTTGCTCTAAAAATTAGCAGTTTGTAACTTTTGTAAAGATTGTGAAACGAACTAACTTGTAAGCGGAAAATCCGGCAACCCTTTGTGATAGAAGCCTGACAATATAATTTAGTTTTTATTTTCAGGAATATAAAAGCTCAAAGCTTAAAGTATCAAAAAGCACTTAAAAACGCCTGCATAACAACGTTACACTTTTTTATATCAATCGGGTAGTATTCTTTAAATTTGGTGATTGAGATGAATAAATCGCAATTTATTGATGAGAGATAATTAAGCTCACTTTTTTCAAAAATCAAGGATGAATTCTCAACTAGCAGAGCCACCTTGATGTTCATATTTATACTTTGAGCACAAGTAAATTCTTCATTTTAATCAAGAGTAACTTTAAAAAAATCTTTTTTTAAGGGCAGGAGCATAAGTATATTTGTGAAAGGGGAAATATACGCATCTACTGTATAAATTGTTTTGCTCTATCACTAATTTGCTTAGGTAGAGTTTTTTAGCGTTTTGGGAATCCATTTCATTTGTGAATATTGGTTAAAGCTAAGAAAACTATACGCAAACAGCACAATTTTTGATGTAGAGCATGACATAAAGACCATGCAAATTTTTGAAGCCGTACTAGGGAACAATGAGCAAGGGTAATAACAGTAGCCACAACGAATTGCCTAAGTCAGAAGGGTTTAAGAACACAAGAGCAGTGTCAAGCAATAATGAAAATAATCACATTGCTTCCTCTAAAACCCGACTGTCAAAGCTTTTTCAGAGAATACAAATCATCGCTGCAAAGATGGCGATGTTAGGAGGATTAGGGCGGCTAGTTTCTAGCTGGTCTAAAGGTATAAAAAGGTTTAGTGCGATCGCTACTCTCGTGGTAGCAACGATCCTAGCTGGACATACTGTGTCAGCACAGATTATAAATCCGGGACTATCGCAACCTCTAGCCTCGCTCAAAACCGTATCAATTCCAGAGCCAGATAATCTTAAAGACTTCGTGCAAGACAAAACCGCAGCGATCGCGCTAGGAAAATCTTTGTTTTGGGATATGCAGCTTGGTACTGATGGGATTCAATCTTGTGCCAGTTGCCACTTTCACGCTGGAGCAGACAATAGGTCTAAAAATCAAATCAATCCGGGAAAGGATGATGATATTTTTGACATTGGGGGTAGACCAAATTACCAACTGACAGCAGCAGATTATCCATTCCATAAGCTAGAAAATAGAAATAACCGTTCTTCAAGACTCATAGCTGATAGCAACGATATTACTGGCTCTCAAGGAGTCTTTAAGACCAAATTTGTTGATGTTAATCCTGGCAGTGATAAGGATATTGTTAAACCACTCACAAATGATGTTTTCAACGTCAATGGTATCAACGTCCGTCAAGTAACAGGTCGCAACTCTCCAACCGTAATTAACGCTGTTTTCAACTTCCGTAATTTCTGGGATGGACGCGCTCAGAATATCTTTAATGGAGTAAACGAGTTCGGTTTGAGAGTTCCTAAAGGTTCTGATAGCTCGATTTTCAAAGTAACCGCTCCAGGTCAACTATCAGAGGTACAGGTCAGTCTCAAAAATTCGTCCCTAGCTTCCCAAGCCGTTGGACCACCACTTAGTGCTTTCGAGGCTGCGGCTGAAGACTTGCCCATCGGGGCGTTACGCCAACCTAATAATGATAGCTCTGACCCATCACCAAATGATAACTCTGACCTCTCACCAACGGAGCAACTCGAACCTCTCAAACGGAAGGGGAGAAAGTTAGGCAAGAAGCTAACTGTACTTAGACCGCTCGACAAACAGCTTGTTGACAAAGACGACAGCGTTCTTGGTAGTTATAGTCGAGGAAATCAGCCGGGGTTGAATGTCGATAGCTACTCAAAGTTAATTGAGAAAGCATTTAAGCCAGAATGGTGGAATTCTAATACGATCATCCAAGTCGATCCTGTAACTGGCGATCGCATCAAGTTGTCCAAGCCGACAAAGGGTGAGCCATTGAGTACTATACAGTACACGCAAATGGAGTACAATTTCTCACTGTTCTTTGGGTTAGCAGTTCAAGCTTATGAATCTACATTAGTTTCAGACAATTCACCCTTCGACCAGTACTTTGATGGCAATTCTTCTGCTCTAAGTGATCGACAGAAGCGAGGACTAAGAGTTTTTCAAAATCAGGGTAAGTGTATCAACTGTCATGGTGGAGCAGAATTTACCAATGCTTCAGTGAAGAACGTTAAGGATGAACGACTTGAACGCATGACACTGGCGGACAATCGAGAAGCCGTATATGACAATGGCTTCTATAACATTGGCGTTAGACCTACCTCGGAGGATTTAGGTGTAGGTGATAACGATCCCTTTGGCAACCCGCTTTCAGAGTCTCGGCTAGCTCAACAAGGGACGTTCGAGACACTTTTGGGTGAAAAACCAAATATCAGAGTAAGTTCTAGCCAAAGGATAGCTGCCGATGGAGCTTTCAAGGTACCTGGACTACGTAATGTAGAACTTACTGCTCCTTATTTCCATAATGGTGGGCAAGCAACGCTAGAGCAAGTAGTTGATTTCTACAACCGAGGCGGAGATTTCCACCAGGAAAACATTGCTAACTTGGACCCAGATATTCGGAACTTGAATTTGAGTGCTGAAAATAAAGCCGATCTGGTAGATTTCCTCAAATCGCTGACGGACGATCGGGTGCGTTACGACAAAGCACCCTTCGATCACCCACAACTATGTGTCCCTAACGGACATCCAGGAGATCAAAACTTAGTCACAGATCGCGGTAATGGACAAGCTACAGACCAATTAATAGAGATTCCGGCTGTTGGCAGGAATGGTGGCAATAGTACGCCGAATTTCCTCTCTAGCTCGAAGCAAGACATACGTTCTTGCCCAATTCCGATTTAATGTGAATCCTTGCCATTATCCTAAATACCTCTCCCAAGTTTGGGAAAAGGAGAGACTTAGATTCGTGTAAGATATATTATGAAAAGCCCGTATATCGGGCTTTTTTATTTAAGAATTGGTTAGCAGAGGTCGGGACAGTTTTAGCTGATGCGTACTTGCATCTATCCACTTATTGGCAATGGGCATTCGCCAGCCCGTACCAAAAGCGCGATCAGTAATTTTTAAGCCTGGGGGTGCTTGACGGCGCTTAAACTCTGATCGCGCCACCAATGCCAAAATCCGAGTTACAGTAGCTTTGTCGTGTCCCGCCGCAACAATTTGCGCCGCAGATTGATAATTATGGATCGAGCGTTGCAATATATCGTCCAAAACATCATAAGGCGGCAAAGAATCAGCGTCAACTTGTCCGGGCTTGAGTTCCGCGCTCGGAGGCTTAGTTAAGATATTTATGGGGATAACTTCAGTAGTGCGATTTAGCCAGTTGCAGATAGAGTAAACGCGGGTTTTGGGAACATCAGCGATCGCAGCCAAACCACCATTCATATCGCCGTATAAAGTACAGTAACCAACTGCCATTTCTGATTTATTACCTGTAGAAAGCAGCAGATAACCAAACTTGTTGGCGATCGCCATTAACAAGTTACCCCGAATCCGCGACTGAATATTCTCCTCCGCTAATCCAAAAGTTGTACCTGCAAATAAAGGCGCTAAAGTGCGATCATAACCTTGCATTAATTCGCCAATCGGCAAAGTCTGTGTTTGAATACCCAGATTTTTGGCTAAATGCAAAGCATCTTGTACCGAATGCTCCGAACTATAAGGAGAAGGCATTAATACAGCTAAGACATTTTCTTTTCCTAAAGCAGTGGTAGCAATTTGGGCTACTAATGCCGAATCAACCCCACCACTTAAGCCAATAACTACCTTAGTAAAGCCACACTTGCGGGTATAGTCACGAACGCCTAATACTAAAGCTTTCCAAATTTCCTCGTTATCATTTTCTGGCATAAGTGCGATCGCACTTGCTTGTAAATCTCGCAATTGTTCGTCAAATTCTACTACTACTAGATCAGTTTCAAAAGCACGAGCGCGATAAATTACATCACCTTTACGATCAAAGCCAACACTACAACCGTCAAAAATCAAGTCATCATTTGCGCCTACTTGGTTAACGTAGACAATTGGTTTTTGATAGCGGATAGCAGCGTGTGTAAGCATTGCTTCTCTTAGGCGTGGTTTAGCAGCGCTATAAGGAGAAGCTGACAGATTGACGATCAAATCTACATCCAAATTAGCCAAGTCTGCGATCGGATTAATGGCATAACTGCGCTTTCCCCAAAAATCCTCATCGTTCCAGAAGTCTTCGCAGATAGTCACGCCAATTTTGAATGAGGATAAAGTAAACGAATTAATTTGCAACCCTGGCTCAAAATAACGATGTTCGTCAAATACATCGTAATTAGGTAAAAGCCGTTTGTGAAAAACTTGCTCAACTTTGCCTCGGTGCAGTAAGGCCGCACTATTAAATAATGGTTTACCACCGGATTGGTGGGACTGCTCGTTTGGTTGAACGCAGCCTACCAGTACAGCCATAGAAGGCGGCAAATCTCGCGTCAACTGCTCCATAGTTGCAGCCATTTCCTCAATAAAACTAGCATTGAGCAACAAATCCTTGGGCGGATAGCCACACAAAGATAGTTCCGGCGTTAGTAGTAAAGAGACATTTTGCTCATCCGCTTGGAGCGCACATTGTAGAATTTGATCAGCATTACCGGCCAAATCACCAATAGTGGGATTAATTTGTGCGATCGCAATTTTCATAGGTTTAGCTAAATAAACACCAAAGGCTTGTCTTTAAAAGGTGCAAAAGCATCCGCATCAAACCGATACAAAGTAGCTGGACGACCTGCACCCCGCGATACCTTAACTTTGGTATCAGCTAAAAAACCCAACTTCAACAACCGCGCTCGGAAATTTGAATAATCTGAGAAATTATCTCCTAAAACCGTAGAATAAAGCTGATAAAGATCGCTTAAAGTAAATAGTTCTGGCAATACTTCAAAAGCAACCGGACTGTACTCTAACTTATTTTTCAATCGTCTGTGTCCGTAAGCCAAAATTTCTTGATGGTCAAAAGCCAGTTGCGGCACTTCTTTTACCGGATACCAAGCAATACCACTGACACCATCAGCAATCAATTCTGCTTCCTCAAACCGCACCAAAGCAAAATAACTTACCGATAGATAGCGTACTCCATAACAATCTATAGCTTCGCGGGGATCGCGCTTTGGTCCACCAAAAGTATACAACTGCTCCAAATACAGATTTTTCGCGCGAATTTTCTCTGCCAAAATCCGATAAGCACCATCCTCCAACGACTCCCCCTGACGGACTAAAGTACCAGGAAGTCCCCAATAATTTAAGAAAGGCTCTTGGTGTCGCATTACCAATAGAACTAACAGCCGATTTTGGACAGTATCGACAGAAAAAATTACATTATCAACCCCGACCTTAAAATCAGCTAAAGGTTGTTTAATCAGTGAATCGGCATTTTTCTGGATGCGTCCTGGCATTTGTACAAATGCTCTCGATGAATATAGGCTTGAATAGGAGGAGTTATGGCATGAGCATCGCCAAAGTCGCGATACGCCGTTGAAGACACATCTAACCCCGTTAGATCGGCGACTTCTACTTTTGTGCCTAAGTTTTGCAATTGCTGTAGATCCTCATCTTCCAGTTTATAACCTGGCCTGGGTACAACCAATACTTGAACTTGCTGCAACAATTCTTGGGCTTTATACCAACGCGGTAACTGTTTGACTAAATCTGCACCAATCACTAATGTAAAATCTACTCTCTCAGCACTCCACAATTTTTTAGCTTTCTCTACGGTTTCCAGTGTCCGACGGCTACTAAGTTCGGGATAAAACCCAATATTATGGCGTGGCGGGTGCATTTCCTCAATCAACAAACACAGCATCATGCCGCGATGAGCCAAAGAAGTTTGGTGAGACTTAAACGGATTATCCGCCGCCCAAATAGCTACCCAATCGAAACGCTCAGAGAGCCAACTAAGAATCATTTGATGCCCAGAAGTTGGCGGATCGGCGCTCGTACCAAATAAAGCAACTCTCATCTATCCTTCTCCACGCCTCATTTGTGTTACTTCTTGAGCTAATTTTTGCAAAGCGGAGGAAATAATTACTTCACAACCTATAGGTCGACTGATATCTCGACACGCCGGAGACAAACTAGCCACAGAATCCGTAGTACGCGATCTAATTTCTGCCAAACTTTCTGGCAATTGTAGTCTTTGTCCCTGCTTAACTACCAACTGTAACAAAGGCTGAGAAAAAGGTTTTTCCTCGGCAATTAATCCTAATTCGTCGTGCTGCACTACTCCATTTTCCAGACTTCGCCAAATCTGCTTGCGCCCTGGATAAGTCACTTTACCGCTAGAGCCTTTCATTACTGGGATACCATCAATTTCGACTAGCTTATACACTCCATTGACTGGTGCTCCCGTAACTAACTTTGTTCCGATCCCATAGCCATCGATGCAAGCAGAATTTGCTTTTAGCCTCGCTATTTCTGTTTCATCAATATCGCCACTAGCAATGATTGGCACATTCGGTAAGAGACTTTTTACTACCTTAGACAATTGCTCTAAATTGCCTGAATCTATCCGCACTCCGGCTAGCTCAATTTCCCCAGCATTTACTCTTTGCGCCAATCGTTTTGCTGCCGCTATAGTATCAAAAGTATCAATTAGCAGTGTACCGCCAGGGAAGTAGCGATGAAATGCTGTAAAAGCTTGCTCCTCAGTGCCTTCCAAAGCACTAAGAGCCATTACTAAAGCATGAGCCATCGTGCCGCTAGGTTTTTGCCCTAATTTTAGCGCTGCTAGTACATTTGATGTTGCATCAAATCCTCCTGCTAAAGCCGCTCGTGCCGCCCATAAAGAACCTTGGGGGCTAAAAGCTCGCCGCGTACCAAATTCTAATAAAGTAGCCTCTGCCCCTGCGACATCTCGCAGACGTGCGGCTTTTGTAGCGACTAAAGTTTGGTAATTTAAGGTATTGAGCAAGTAAGTTTCAACTAACTGAGCTTGCCATAGCGGTGCTTCTACCCGTAATAATGGCTCATTGGCAAAAACTGCCGTTCCTTCTGGCACTGCCCAAACATCGCCTGTAAATCGTGCTTGAGCAAGTAGCGACCAAAACTTATCTGGTACATGGGCAAAAATGCCTGTTGCTTTTAATGCTTCTAACCCAGAAGCACTAAAACAAAATTTGTCTAGGTACTCTAATGCTTGCGCCAAACCCATAGCTATCAAATAACCAAACCCTGTTGGCAACTGCCGCGCGAATAATTCAAAGCTGGCTTGTTTTTGCTCTACACCTTCACCAACGTAGCTTGCTGCCATTGTTAACTGGTAAAGGTCTGTAAGCAAGCTATAGTCTTGTCCTTCAGTTAAGGTTAGCTCTTGTGATGAGTTTATTGGTTGAGGGTGGTTATCTTGCAGACACTCCCAGTTGGGGGAAGTAGTCATGGCGCAGCTACCTCGATATTAATTGTCTTTCAATTATAGTGTATTTCACCAAAATGCCAAGCAATTTTTGGTCTTCATTGTTACAAATAAGGAAATTAGTCAATTGATTAAGTTTTATTTATGGTATTTTTAAACAAATGTGATTTATTCAGGTAGTGTGTACGACTTAAAACAAAAAAGTTGTATATGTAAAGTCCTACGAATATAAGCAAACAAATGCTGCGGATGCTTGCGAATAATTGAGATGTGATCGCACTTACTCATTTTCGACTCTAAAATATATTCAATAACATTACTTGCACTTGCTTGGAGGTAGGGTTTTATGAATATTTCCCGAACAATTCTCAGCAGTCTTCAATATATTTTTGAAGGAGTAGCACGAATTTTTAGTGTTACCGATGATAAATATCCTCTAGTTGGTATCCAGCCTTTTGCAGGTGAGCCTTTTAAACCGGGTGAGGGTTGGGATTAAAAAAAGGGTAGTGTCTTAGATTTGTTAAAAAGGAGTTTAGAAATGGTAGATAATAGCTAGAGTTTAATAAGTAGATTGACGAATAACTATGACTGTTTGGTTAGCTGTTCACTGCCCTCACTGCCAA